>Ga0315284_10008683_pt1 | contig 14512 bp, 7 predicted proteins | sample YL17G09_16_MG_FD_203696 | JGI IMG/M metagenome (GOLD analysis project Ga0315284, IMG submission 203696) | Sediment microbial communities from Yellowstone Lake, YNP, Wyoming, USA - YL17G09_16 | ecosystem: Environmental > Aquatic > Freshwater > Lake > Sediment | place: USA: Wyoming | collected... | reverse complement strand
CGCCAGAACTTCTCTTTGGGCCGATCCCCTCGCCGGCCGCGGCCCGTTCGCGGCGTTGTGTGTTTCATGCCGGAATCATGACGATCCCGCCAGGCCGTTTGAAGATGGGGTTCGCCGGACGGTTACCGACAAACCATGGACCGTCGACCAGATCAGCCAGATCTCCCGCAGCTTCCAGGGCGCCTGCGTCCTGGCCGCCGCTGCCGATCTCGATCTGTTCACAGCGCTCGCCGGCCAACCTTTCACCGCCGCCGACGCCGCCAACAAACTCCCCGCCGATCTGCGCGCCATAACCATCCTGCTCGATGCCCTCGCCGCTCTCCAACTGCTCGACAAGCACGCCGACGGCTACTGGGTCCCACCAACCGTCGCCGACGTGCTCACCAGCCAAAAGCCCGGCAATCAACTCGCCATGGCGCAGCACCACGGCATGCAGACGGCGAATCGTCCTGAATTCAAGTGCAACACCTTTTCAGGGCGCAGCAGCAGTTCGTCAGGCTCAAAACCTACACGATCCAGCAGCCTACCCACGTATTAGCCGGATGACCCCCTTCTCGGCCCGATAATGTCGAATCGCGTCATCCATACGACAAGCATGCCGACCACAAACAGGACAGCGCCCGGGGCAGCGTTGGCAATCTGGCTATGGAAGCCCTCCCCCTTTAAAACCCAGTTGATATTCCCACCGATCCCCATGATGAACAGGATGATCCCGCCAACGACACAAGACAAACCTACCCCGAGCCCAGCCAGTGAATACACAAGCTGGTAAAACGTTGCTCTTCTCCAAAGAGTGGAATCCTCACCACCAGGCGGGACTACTACGCGCCTTCCGGGTGCCGCTCCGCCAGCGCCGCCGCTGTCCAAGTGTGTCACCGACAACAAGTGGTTCCGTCCGTGGAGCGTGGTCAACCACTCCTCCAGCACGTTCATTCCAAGAAGAACGTGCTCGGACCCCGCATACGGGTGATCTCGACATCGACAGGCTACGTGGTAGACCTGACCTTCAACCTCAACGCCAATCAAGTACTCACCCGTCTTGGAATCCCACTCCAGTTCCGACGACTCGTCTATGTCGACGTTCCGAGGATAGACCTGCGTGATCTCGGCACCAGTGTCAATCAGCGCCTGGACATCGCGGATTCTCCGGCCGGAGGCGGTCGCGTGGAGAGTCACGGTCACCCCCGGTGCCAATCCCCTTCCATTGCCCGAGAAGGGTTGATACGGAAAGTCTGTGAGCAGAACCTGATCCATGTCGGCTCCAATCTTCACCCAGGAGGCATGAGTCGCGGGCTTGGCCCGCGCCGCTCAGGCGGTTTTTCGACGATTTCGTGAAACTCGCACGGTTTGTGCGGCACGCCAAGTCTTTCGTTTATTGCCGCCACAAGCCGGCCCAGGGACGGTTCCAACGCAACGCGCGTCCCCTCCTGATAGGCCACGTACCAACCCGGATGCGTTCGGAGCAGTTCGGGCTTCTCTCGCGCCCATGCATCGTTTGGTTTGTCTTTCAGTTCCATGCGGCCTTCACGCAACAGCTCCCCGACACCATCCATCGAGATCACCCTGGCCATCACCAGCGCCAAGTCAACATCCGCCCGTTGGTAGCGCAGTGGGTAAGGTGGGTCGCTAGGGCTCTTGCTGTTGCAGACAACAAGGAGACCGTTGCGTTCCTCATATCCGAGCGCCGTAGCGATCAGGGAATGCACACCCATCTGGTCAAGCGGTGCGGGGATCTTGTCTCCCAATGCCTTATCTAACACCACACGTTCCTCCTGAAGCGTCCGCGCAACGACCTCCTCCTTTTCCGAAAGAGTGATCTCACCCGGAACTTCTCGCTCCGCGTACAGGCATCCGCTGGGCACTTTCCATATCCCGGGTCTGTCTCTGTCGCGGCACAACACGAACGCCGTCTCAGAGTTAAGGTTCTCCGCTATGTTCTTCAGCAGGAAGAGAACGCGTTCTGGGCCTTCGTCTAGCCTTGGATCAATAACAAGGCTCCAATTCATCCATTCCTCACCTTGCGGCATCGCGGCTCCCTCCTTTTACATGCTTTCGAATCAACTCGGCGAGCTTTGTCATCTTCACTGGCTTGGACAGATATTCAGCAACCTTTAATTCCCGTCGTTCTTCCTCTGACATCATCTTAGGATACGCCGTCAAGACGATCACGGGTATGTGCAGCTTTAATTCCCGGCGCATTTTCCTAAGAAGCGCGAAGCCTGTTTCATACCCATTCTTGACCTCATCCTCGGGCAAGTCTGCACCCGGTGCCATCATGATGTCCAAGACGACTATATCCGGCAGCCCGGTGCGCAGGTATTCCAGCGCCTCAGGTCCGCTTCGGGCAATGGATACCTTCATATCGCCTTTTTCTTGCAACGTATCCACCTTCGGATCGTCGTGGAGTCGAAGATCATCCTCTACGAATAACACTTCGATCATCTTTCCAGAGTCCGTCATTCGACCCTCCTCCTTCTTCTGTGCAGTTGAACCCAGAATGTAGTGTTGAATCCCTCCACTGAGCTGCTGCCGCTGCCCGATGCATCCTCTCCCTGTTTGCTGGTTACCGACACCTTGCCGCCGTGTCGGCTGATAATTCGCCTTACGACTGAAAGACCAATACCAGTGCCAGGAATGAAACGGCGCGGGTCCTGTAGTCTCGAGCGCCTGTAGGGGGCAAAAATGGTTTCTTGCTCCTCTGGCGGGATTCCTAGACCGAAATCACTGATGAAGGTGGTGTATACCTCGGCCGATTTGTCATAGCGAAGCTCAAGGTATATAGCGCGATTGCTGTGCGAGTACTTCACAGCGTTGTCCAGCAGATTGCTAAATGCGATCTGCAGCTTCTCTCCATCGAAGCAAGCCGAAGGGATGTCCCCATGAGTCTCCAACGCGATCGAGATGCCGCGTGTATCGGCGAGGTGCTCGAAATCCCGCTTGCACTCTGCCAGGATGTCGGGGAGCGATATCACCCTATCGAAACGATAGCTTTCGGCCGTAGTTCCCATGGTTGTGAAGAACATGAAGCCACGCGTTCTTCGCACGCAATATGTAATGTCCTTGTCGAGATCATCGCACAACTGCGCGATCCGCTGTGCATCAGGGGTAGGCGCTGCCTCCAGGGCCTTCTCCGCAAGCGATTTGATCCGTTCGGTTTTTCCGTAAGCCGCGTCCAACGGAGCGACAAGAAGATGCCCAGCGGTTGCCATGAAGTCGGACCGGTCCTGCAACGCCTTGCGAAGGTCAGCAATGTGGAGCGAGTTTTGAACTTCGATCTTGATTTCGTGGATGAGTTGCTCGAGAAAACCCAGGCGCCGAGACGAGACCGCGCCCCGGCTGATCCTATCAGGGGCTATGTTTGTCCTCTGAGCGAGAAGGACAACCCCGCGGCGCGAATCACCCAGCACAAAGGGAAAGAGGAAGGCACAATTCACCTCGTCGATGCCCAAGAACTGGAGGATTTTCGCATAAAGGCCGGCATCTTTCGTCTCCTGGGCTTCACGGACTCGATAAAGGGCTTCTTTCTGGAAAATCCTCTCGGATTCTTCGTGCGAGAGTTCCAGAACGCTTCGTTTGGCGGACTCACATCCAGCGCTGGCTTTGAGCAGATATCCTTCCGCTCGCTCATCCGCCAAGAAAAAGAACGCAGAATGCGCGAACAACGAGAACTCGTTGATCCGCCCGAGGACTGCGCCCACGACTCTCCAAAGGGAGTCCTCATCGTCAACTGGCGCAAACCATGCGAACACCTCGCTCAGGAATTCGGACTCCCGGACGCGCCGCTCCGCCCAGTAGCGGCTTTCTGCAAGGGCCTTTATGATTTCAACTTGCTCGGTGAAACGGCGCAAGAAAGCGTCCAGTTCACTTCTATTCATCCGTGCCTGTTCAGGGAGGTCGGCTAGTTGACGAGCCTCCTGCTCGGACAAGTCAACGGTGGAGGCGACTTTCCGGTTGCCTTCACAGAGGCTGCTTTCCCCCTCAGGGTCCGTCCACCGTGTCTGCCCGGTGAACATAACCGCTGCGATAAAGTCATTGATCACAATGGGCGCGACGAAGTCGATCAATCCCGCCCAACAAGGGTACCATCTGGGTTTCCATTTGCCGGGGTCGTTCTTCTCGATCATCTCCTTTGCGATCGTCACGTCAAATAAGAGGCAGGTCTTATCTCCCTTTCCATCCGGAGGATCACGAATTGCAGAACACCGACGGGCAAAATAGGCGCGTGTGTCGATGGGGTCAATTCGTCCGAAAAGTTGCCCCTGGCCCTCGATGAGCTTGATTCCCTCCGAGCTCGATGGACGATTCCGCAATCTGACCAGGAGGGTGATTGCTCTCCGAAGCCTTTTGGCCAACCCCTCTTGAACGGTTTGAAGAACTGGCGCGGAGATGAGATCGCAAAGCGTTTCCGCAATAAACGGCTCTGCTTTTTCAGTGAACCCAACGAACCACCGTTCGTCTGGCGCGCTATGGAGGTACTTGGGAAGCTTGCTCGGCCGCAGGAGATAGGCGTTCCTTGCTTCGTCGCGGTCCCGTTTGCTGAACACCTGGAAGAAGTAGGGACACCCGGCCCCTTCGCATTTTTTCTCCCCCGGAACGACCGAAACCACCTCTGTGCCGCAGTTGGGACAGGTGAACCGGCACTCGTTCGCGCTCATGTGAGAACCTCCTCCGTCGGCTCCGCTTGCGCGCTTTGCCCGCGCATGAGCTTATTGCGGCTTTGGCAGCTAGGGCGGAGCGGCGGGATTGTCCGGCTTGCCCTCCCGCTCCGGGGCGCGTTCGATATGGCCAGTGATACGCGATTGCGTTTGGCGGCCACTTGACACGATGCGGCTGCAGAGCATTGCTTCTGGCCAAAGCTCATGACAGCGATGATATCCCGAGGCACTCTGTTGTCAAGTCTTGAGTACTACAGTACTACGGCGCTACCCGCTGTCGAGCTTTTTCCCTGGGGCGCGAGCGTTCGGCAGCGGCGTTGCGGGCTTGATGGTATCGGGACATGGAGTTTCTCAGGCTGAAAATCTACGCGATCCACAACACGACCTACGCACGAGTCGGATGAGCCTGAAATGATACGCCCATGGAACGAGCCGTGGGCTTTTTCATACGCGGTTTGGGGTGGGCAAGTGACGTCAGCGGGTGAGGTTAAGGCCAGACTGGACCTGGTCGCGGACTTCGGGGGCGACGTCGAGGCGCTGGCCGCCCTGGAGGCGGGAAGAGCTGACGGTAGCGCCCCGGGTCTTTGGGCCGACGCGAAGCTGGTTCTTCCCGGTGTTGGCGAAGTCGCAGGCCTGGATGAGGGCGGCGCCGGCGAGGAGGTCGATGCAGGGGGCGTTGGAGCCATCGTTGGCCCAGCCGGCGAAATGGCAGGCCTGGAAGATGGCCGTGCCCGGGCCTTGGAGGATGACCTGGCTGCCGGTTTTGGCGATGGGCCAGAAGCCGCAGTTGGAGAACTTGACGGGGCCGCGGTTGCCCGGGCCGGTCTTGACAGTGGCCATGAACTGGCAGTTGGTGAAGGCCAGGCCGGCGTGAGCCTGGGAGGCATCGACCTGCACGGCGATGGGGCCGATGTCTGAACCGCACTGAGTCAGGACGGCATTGGGCTCGCCGGCGTCGGTTCTGACGAAGTGGAAGCCGATTTTGGGGAAGATGACGAAGCAGTTGGACATGTATTCCCAGTCGGTCTTACCGATGACGAAGCCGACGAGGTTCTGTTCGAGGTAGGCGCAGAGGGCTTCCCAGCCTTTGCCTTGGGCCTTGTTATTGAAGGAGCAGCGGCCCCAGGCGTGGGGGTTGAAGTGGACGTTTTCGATGCGGCCGATGTCGGTCGTCTGGTTGACGTAGATGCCGATCTTGAGGGGGCAGCCGAACACGTTGCGGATGTAATGGAGTTCGTTGGGGTGTGTGCCGAAGTCGATGGCTTTGTAGGGGTTGACGAGGGTGACATCGATCACGGAGCCGTGCATGCCTTTGCCCTGGATGGTCCAGGGGTAGGGTTTGACGTCGGTCGGGTCCTGATCGGGGTAGAAGATGGTAAGGCCTTTGACGGAAGAGGATTGCTGGAGGGTGATGAGAGGGGTCGCGTCTTCCTTGTTTGCCGAGCCGGTGGCGAGGATCACGGTCCCATGTTCGGTGTTGGCGTGATGCGGGGCCTGCCACTGGCCCGCGAGGCAGACGCCGGGGGGTATAAGGAGGGAGCCATCGACGCGGTAGAGGCCTTTGGGCATTTCAACGACGCCGCCACGGTCTTTGGCCGCGGCATCGAGGGCTTTCTGAATGGCGGGGGTATCGTCGGTCTTGCCGTCGGCCTTTGCGCCATGGTCGAGGACAGTGATGGCGGCCTGAGCAGACAACGACATGGCGAGGATCAGGAACGCGCCGAAGGGAATCTGGGTCATCTAGGGCTCCTGGGTAAGTGACCGTTGCCTGGCTGGACAACACTATTCTTGCGTTTTTTTGGGGGCATGTCCAGTGGCAAGACAGGCCAGTCCAGAAGTGAGCGCTCGGTCGGTAGCGAGCATAGTGCGGGCGTCACGGCCCGCTGGTCGCGGCGCAGTGCGGAAAACACGGATCTTTATGTTGCACAGAGTTTTCAGGAAGGTCAGACGGAGGCATCCACGCAGAGAGAAACGACTGTCAAAAAACCTGGGTAGGTTTGCTTTTGGGGAATCACGTGTCAGAATGGTAGATGGAGAGTTAGTCTGGCAGCATGTCGAGATGCGGTGACACTCTGCTCTGACAGGCAAGATGCGAGGGCATTGTGTCCGGCGGTAGGGACGTTGTAGTGGTGGGTGCGCGGTTTGCCACCTCGGGTTTGTGACCAAGGCGAGGGCAAAGGCGCACATGAGGAACGCACTTCTGTGGCCGGCGATGCTGGATACGAGAAGTGGCGTAAACGGGTGTGGGAGGCTGGCTACGTGCATTGGTCAGCCCCCGGACCGTGGAGAGTGGCATGTCGGTGGATGTATTCACGGCGATTGGACGTGATCGACTGGCTGCGGCGGACCGCGTGCTGCACTTAGGATGAGTACAAGAGACCCGAAGGTCGGGTCTTTGTTTTTTTGTAAGAACGGCATATTTGGTACATAACGGTGTTGTCCATCGATCCTCGTGGAGGAAGGAACAGCGTATGAAAGCTACACTTCTCAACAGCATGGCACGTTGGTACGGCAGCAAGCGGCGTTCGAGCACGGTGTTGCGTGACGCATGCCGATGTGTTCGGCCGAGTCGCGACCTGTCGCGTTTCGAACAATTGGAGGGGCGCGTGCTTCTGGCCGCCATCCCGGCCCCATGGCTGAGCACGGACATCGGATACCCTGGCACCGGCGATCCCATGCCGGGTTCGGTGGACTGGACCGAGGGCGGGTATGACGGCACCGACCTCTTCACCGTCATGGGCGCCGGCAGCGACATCTGGGACGGCGGCGACAAGTTCTATTACGTGTACCAGCCGATGAATATGGAAGGCACCCTGACCGCCCAGGTGCTCAGCCAGACGAGGGCGGACGGCTGGTCGAAGTCCGGCCTGATGATGCGCGACACCCTCGGCCCCGAGTCCATGCACGCCTTCATGTGCATCACGCCAAACAATGGCTATACGATGCAGGGCCGTACGGCGACAGGCCCCAACAACAACTCCAACACCCAAGACAATACCTTCGTCGCCCCGATCTGGTTGCGTCTGACCCGAACGGGCAACCACTTCTCCGGGTTGTTCTCAACGGACTCCGGGGGCACTTGGACCGAGTATGGGACTCGCGATATCCCGCTCGGCACCAGCTACTACATCGGCCTGGCGGTGACGTCTCACAACAGCGGCGCCTACAGCACGGCGGAGTTTGACAATGTGACTTGGGAGCCGGCTGCTCCGACTGCTCCGTCCCTGACGCTGGCGCAGGGCACAGGCAGCGCCATCCTGAACTGGGCGGACAGCCCGTTCAACTCCGGATACGTGCTGCAGCGCTCGACCACGGCGGACTTCAGCGCGGGCGTAACCGATATCACGCTCGGCAATGTGAATACCTACGAAGACACCGCACTGGACCCGGCGACGACAACGTATTACCGGCTGATGGCGAAGGGGGCCGACGGTTCGGATTCGCCTTGGTCTAACGTGGTCGGTGTGAACCTGAACGCCAAGCAGTTCGCCGGTCAGGGTCTGACCATGCGGATGTATAACGCGAACCCGTATTCCGGCACGCCCAATTTCATGGTAATGGGTCCGTTGAACGTATCCTGGGGCGGCTCGCCTGGCCCGGGCGTGAACCCCGATCAGTTCTCGGTGGTTTGGACCGGCAAGATCACAGCGCCGGAGACGGGCACCTACGCATTCAGGGCCAGCGCCGACGATACCGGCGGTGTGTGGGTGGACGGCGTGTTCGTGGCCGGCGGCGTGGCCGGCGCCACGATCGATCTGGTGGAGGGCCAGCAATACAACTTCAAGGCGATGCTCATTGAGGACGGCGGCATCGCGAGCATGGCGGTCCGGTGGACACTCCCCATTAGCGGGACGGAAGAGGCGGTCCCCGCATCGGCTCTAAGCCCGGTGGCGGACGTTCCGACGGCTCCAACGCTCCTGAGCTTCAGCAACAATCCGAACACCGCCGACGCCAATTACGTCGGGCTGCAGTGGACGGACAACTCCACGACCGAGACTCAATACATCGTCGAGGCGTCGGACATTGCCACGTTCAAGAACCCCTACGTGATCATGACGCGCATCTCGAACGATGACATGCCGGACGTCGGGTATGATGCAACAAACACGATTGTGCAGGTGGCGCCGATCAGGCCGAACACCAGCTACTGGTTCCGCGTGACGGCAGTCAGCCCGGATGGGGTGTCGGGTCCGAGCAACGTGGTGACGTTGAAGACGCCGCTGTCCGTCAGCATGGGCGCTGCCGGCGACGGCGCGCTGGCGCACTACTATGGTGCAGCCACGTGGTGCGAGCCGGAATTCGAGGCGGGCGGGCTTGCCCTGACCGAGGTCACAAACACCACGATCGACTACGCCGCTTGGACGCCCACGCCGTTCGGCGTGTTGCCGTGGACCGCCGGGGTCGGGGCCAGCGATTGGTGGTCGGCGCGGTGGACAGGCAAGATCAACGCTCCGATCGCCGGAGTCTATCTGTTCAATACGCGGTCGGACGACGCGAGCTATCTGTGGGTGGACGGGCAGGTGGCGTCGTCGAGTCCGGGCCCGCACGGCGTACAGGATTCTACCAATTTTCCGCTCACGCTGACGGCGGGTTGGCACAACTTCGTCATGGACATGGGCGAGGGCGCGGGCGGGCGCGAGGCCCATCTTGATTGGGTCAGGCCGAACGAGGACGGCACGGCGGGCGACTGGGCGACCAAGGAGGTCATTCCGCAGGAATTCCTCAGCCCGGTCAGCGACGCGCCAAAGGTTGCGACGGGCCTGGCGAAAGCGGGCGTCACCACCACCAAGGCGCTGTTGACCTGGATGGACAACTCGACCAACGAGACGAACTTCATCCTCGAGCGAGCGCCCGCCGCCACCTTTATAGCCGGAACGATTACGACGGTGGCGATACTCGGGCCGAACTATGGCTCTCCCACCGTGACGTACATTGACACGACTCTGACCAAGAACACGAAGTACTTCTACCGCGTCAGGGCGATCAACTACGACGGCACGACCCAGTCGGGCACGATCAACTTCACGACGCCGCTGGAGGACGTGCCGCCGGAGGCTCCGACGAATCTCGCCGGGACAACGCGGGCGAGCTACACGACGGTGGCCGTTGCGCTGACGTGGGACGACACGTTTGGCGAGGAAAACTACCAGGTTGAGCGGAAGACTCTGGGTGGGGACTGGGTTCTGATCAAGACGCTGCCCAAAGACAGCAAGACGTATCTGGATTCGACCGGGCTGGTTGACGGTCAGGACTACAGCTACCGCGTGCGGGCGGCCAACGGGATCGGCCCTTCGGGGTACACCAGCGAGGTGACCGTCACGGCGTTGGGTCCGATCATCGGCAACGGCACGGGCGTGGTGCTCAAGGCGTGGGACCAGGGCGGTCGCGACGGCACCCCCAATTACAGCAACTTCACGGGTCAGTGGATCATCAAGGACCCCGATCCGCAGATCAACCACGCGCCGGACGCCTGGCCGGGCGCCAGCCCGTTCCCGGGCATTATCCCCAACGATTACTTCAGCACGCGGTTCGAGGGTGATGTGCAGGCCCAGACCAATGAGACGTACATCTTCTACACCTGTACCGACGACGGCGCGACGCTTGATCTGAACGGCGTGCGGCTCGTCACCGACACCGGTTGGCACGCCGGCAACTTCCCGGCCGACATAAGAGCCGGCACCCCGGTAACCCTGGTGGCTGGTCAGAAGTACCACTTCGTGATGACGCAGTATGAGGGCGGCGGCGGTTCGGGCGCTCAGTTGGCCTGGAGCACTCCGTCGCACACGATCTCGCTGGTTCCGGCAAGCCAGTTGTATGTGAGCGCGCCGTCGGCGCCGACGCCGACCGGCGTGCCGGGCAACAAGGCGGCGATGATCACGTTCACGCCGACCATGGGAACGTCCTACACCTTGAAGATGTCTGAGACGTCTGGCGGGCCGTACACGGCGGTGGCGACACAGCCGGTGTCCTTGACGAGCCTGAACCCGGAGACCTTTTCGCTCATTCATTCCGGACTGATCAACGGCAAGAATTACTACTTCGTGGTCAGCGGGACGAACTCGGCCGGCGAAGGCGCGAATTCGGCCGAGATCGTGGTGAAGCCGGAGTTGATCATACCGGGTGCTCCGACGGGCCTGGCGGTTCTGGCGGCGGGCGCTCACCAGCTTCAGCTAGCCTGGACGCCGCCTCCGTTCGGCGACTCGTACAACATCTACCGGTCGACCAGCGAAGGCGGGGGGTATGAGCTAGTGAAGACGGGCGTGCTGGGCGCCACCTACACCGACCTCGACCTCGATATCGACACCCGGTTCTACTACGTGGTGTCGGCGGTCAACGTGGCCGGCGAGGGCGCTCAGTCGAACGAGGCCAGCGAGAAGACCGGGCGCTATGGCCTGATCCAGAGGATCTACGGCTATGACGGCGCCGCCCATGACAACTTCGCCGGCACTTTCGACGCATCCATCGTACCCATCGTCTACGAAGGTCTGTACACGGCGAGCATCAGCTTCGGGCCCTATGCCCAGGGTGCTCAGGGACCCGCCTACATCCATATGCCGTTTACCGACGTCCGTGACTTCGGGATGATGTTCACCGGGGGCATCATCTCGCCGCTCGACGTCAACATCAACTTCCGCGGTGAGTCCGATGACGAGGAGGCCATGTGGGTTAGCTCAACGGTCGGCGAGGTCGTGGATAATACCTCCCTCAGCACCGACATCATGGACTCCGGGGACTTCCATTTGACCCATACCCCCCCCGCGCAACGCTTCAGTTGGGGCGACGGCCGCGGCATGAACGGCGGCAATCCGCAGGATACGAGCGACCTCCTCCTCGGCTGGGTCAAGGGCGAGATCTATTCGATGGCGGCCTGCTTCGAGCAGGGCGGCGGCGACTGGGGCTACAGGCTCTGGTGGGAAGCCGGCACCGACCTCCCACTGGCTGTGATCCCGGCAACCGCGTTCGTCCCGTCGATCATCAAAACCGCGCCTGAGGCTCCGTCGGACCTGATTGTGCCGGGCGTCGGATTTGGCGTCAACCTCACTTGGCAGGACAACTCCAGCGACGAGGCCGGGTTCGCGATCGAGAGGTCGCCGGACGGAACCCCCGGCTCCTGGGCGGAGGTCGGCACGGTGTTGACGGATGTGGTGTCATACACCGACTCCGCCATTACGCCGGGCGAGACCTGGTACTATCGAGTCCGTGCGTTCACATCGACGGATTCCGGGACGAGCAACGTCGTCCAAGCTGATCTTCCTATCCCGGTCATCGGCACGGGCACGGGCCTGCTGGGCAGGTACTACAACAACACTCAGGCCCAGGGCCTTCCGGTCGCCGAGCGATTGGACCCGGTGATCGACTTCGACTTCTTAGACGGTGGCAATAACGCCAGATCGACCTTGCTGGCGGGCTGGGCCGGCGACTTCGACAGCATCGTGTGGACCGGCACGATCGAGGCCCCGTTGACGGGCAACTACGAGTTCGGCAGCCTGAGCGACGATGGCTGCCTCGTCTGGCTCAACAACGACGTCACCCCGATTGTGAACAACTACTTCTACCAGGGCCGCGCAGGCGCGGTCCAGCCCGGCAGTGGCCCGCTCGCGCTCACGGCAGGCGAGAAGACCCCGATCAAGATCTATTTCTTCAACGGCGGCGGCGGGACGAACGTAACGGTGTACGTGCGCGCCCCTGAGCTGGCGTTGGCGGATTGGACGATTCTGCCGACGTCGCAGTTGTACCCGCCGGACACCACTTCGGCGGTCCCGACGGCGGTGCAGGACCTGGCGGTCAACCCGCTGCACGCCAACAACGTCCTGACGTGGGTGACTGGCGCGACGACGGCGACCTCGATCGAAGTGTTGCGGTCGGCCTCGGCCGGCGGCCCGTACACCACGATCGCGACCCTTGGCCCCGACAGCGCCGGCTATCAGGACAAGGACGTGGTCGGCGGCACGACGTACTTCTACAAGGCCGTCACCGTGAACGCGGCTGGCAAGTCCAACATTGCGGCAGTCAGCGCTGTCGCGGTGGCGGACAACATCCCGGCGGGCTGGACGCACACGGACGTGGGCGTGCCCTTTGCCGATCCCGAGATCCCCGGCGACGTGAGCTACGACGTTGGCGTGTGGACCATGACGGCCAGCGGGCGCGACATCTGGGACAGCGACGATATGTGCCACTTCGCATTCATGGCGATTCCGAACATCGACGGGGTGATCACCGCGAAGCTGACGAGCCTGAGCATGGATCACCCGCACGAGTGGGCCAAGGGCGGCGTAATGTTCCGCGAGTCGCTCGCGTCGGACGCCAAGCGGGTGTTCGCTTCGGATTCCTTGTCGTCGAACTTCGGCGGCACGGTGCAGAAGAACATCCGTTCGGACTTCCCCGGCGACTACTCGTGGACGGAAGGCGACATCGGCACCACGCCAGCCCCTGTGACGGTGCGGATCGTGAAGAAGGGCAACGTGTTTGCCGCGTTCTACTCGCTCGACGACGGCGTGACCTTCGCCATGATCGGTACGCCTACCACAGTGGTCATGACGGCGGACACGATCTACGTCGGCCTGGCAGCGACTTCGCACAGCGATAGAGCGAACGATACGACTGGGGCTGGCAATTATGTATTCCCATACGCGGTCACGGCCGTGTTTGAGAACGTGGCCCTTGAGCGAGCCACCTCGTATGACGTGGACGGGATCACCCCGCTGACCCTCGCTCCGTTGACCCTGACCAACAAGCCGGCAGCGGCCAGCGATCCCACGGCCGTGCCAGGCCAGGGCGTCGGGCTGATCCAAGTCGGCTGGATGGACAACTCCGACACCGAGACCGGGTTCAAGATCCAGCGGTCCGCCACCCAGCTCGGCACGTATGTGGATGTGGGCCTGGCACCGGCCAACGCCACGTCCTTCACCGATCGCGGCCTGGCTGCGGGCACGTACTGGTACAAGATCGTGGCCACCAATGCCAACGCCACCGGTTCGAACCAGAATGCCGCGGCGACGACCGCCGTGTCGGCGACGCCGGGCACGCTGGCCCCGCTGACCTACGCGGACTTCTCCGGCGGCATAGCGGACTTGCAGCCGAACGGCTTCAACTGGGTCGACCCCAACTGGGTTCAAACGTGGGCGCCGCAGGTCGTCAACGGCAACGTCCTGCGCCTGACCCAGCGAGTGAACAGCCAGCGAGCCAGCGTGTTCACCCTGGAGAAGCACGATATCACCGCTTTCACCAGCAGCTTCGATTTCCAGATCGGCGCTTCCGGTGGCCATGCGGACGGCTTCTGCTGGGTGATCCAGAACGCCGACAACACCGCGGTTGGTGACAGCGGCGGCGCACTGGGCTTCAGCAACCTCGGGAACCCGAGCCTGGCGATCAAGTTCGATACGTACCCGGATGGGCGGAATACCTCGTCCACGGGCATCTACTCGAACTGGGGTCCCGGCGCCGGCGGCATCCCCGACCTCAATCTGTGGCAGACGCACTACGCCCAGCAGCACCACACCATCGATCTGAAGGGATCCGGCATCAACCTGGCGGGCGGCCATGTGTTCCATGTGACGATGAACTACGACGGAAAGGTGCTGACGCAGGTTATCCTGGACACCGTCACCAATGTGACGTTCACGCACCAGTACCCGATTGACATCCCAGCCTTGATGCTCAGTTCGACCGCGTACATCGGCTTCACCGCCGCCAACGGCGGGCTGAACGAGGATAACGACATCCTGGCCTGGCAGTTCGAGTCCAAGATGCCGACGGAAGGCCCGGTCCTCACCCCTTGGATCATCGACGGCTCTCCCGCGGCCGACGTGGTCAGCCTCAAACGCAACGGCGATATGGTCCAGCTCCTGGCCCCCGAT
>Ga0315284_10008679_pt1 | contig 14513 bp, 20 predicted proteins | sample YL17G09_16_MG_FD_203696 | JGI IMG/M metagenome (GOLD analysis project Ga0315284, IMG submission 203696) | Sediment microbial communities from Yellowstone Lake, YNP, Wyoming, USA - YL17G09_16 | ecosystem: Environmental > Aquatic > Freshwater > Lake > Sediment | place: USA: Wyoming | collected... | reverse complement strand
AATGATGTGGTGCTTCTTAAAAAGTTCCCACAAATAGACGAATGGCTCGCTCAAACAAGCAAAACATTGATTCTGGAAGAGCCTATTAGGTTTTATGGAAGATACGACAGTCTGTTACCTCCAGAAGCACCATTTTTGAATTCTGGGTTTATGGGGATGCCTCCGGGATTTGACTTCGGGTCTGAAATTGTCAAAATTTGGAAGCAATATGGCAGCTACGAAAATTTGTCTCAGGCTGATGAACAAGGATTGTTGGTTCATACACTGAATCAGCGACCAAGCATAAGGATTCGACCAGATCAAATGGTCGAGGTTCTGCACAGAGATATGAAGACGGTTATTACTGGACAACATCAAGCCTATCATTTTACGCAGAGCAATCGAATTCCGAACCATTACGCATGGGGAAAATATAAGGAAATAATGAGAAACAATGTGATGATTTAGTATTGCAAAATTGTATTGACATTGATATGTAAGATGTATGAACAAAATAAATGCAGACAAAACATTGGCTATAAGAATTCCAAACCCTCTTTTCCATAAGTTTAAGGAGAAGTGCGACAGCAACTATAAGAGTATGTCTGAAGCAATTAGAGACTTCATTAGAGAATACATCAAGGAGGAAAAATGCAACAAATAATTCAATACAGTGATTTCTCCTGTTCTGGTGTGTATGCAATTAAAAATTCAGCAAATGGCAAGATCTATGTCGGCAGCAGTGACAACATCTGCAAGAGAATTTATACACATAACAGGGATCTCTATGCAAATAAACATCATAGCATTCACTTGCAAAGAGCATGGAACAAGTATGGATTGTCCAGTTTCGTCTATTTTTGCTTAGAGCAATGTGATGTTGAATCATTGATTGAACGAGAACAGAAGTGGATGGATAAATTTTGTTCTTATGAAAAAACCAAGGGATATAATATCAGTCCGACTGCTGGCTCTTGTAGAGGCGTCAAGTTATCTGAGGAACACAAAAAGAAACTTAGAAAAGCTCACACAGGCAAAAAGCTTTCCGAAGAAACAAAGCAAAAGTTAAGCGACATTCATAAAGCCAATCCTTTTTGGAAAGGCAAACATCACTCAGAAAAAACAAAACAGAAAATTGTTGAAGCCAAAACTGGAGTTGTTCAATCTAAAAAAACAGTAGAGAAAAGGAATTCTTCTATAAGAAAAGGTGGTAGCCGTAACGGGTCTTCTCAATATAAAGGTGTAGTTTTTGATGGTGGCAGAAACAAATGGGTCGCACAGTTGAAAATAAATAGAAAAAATATTTCTCTTGGCAGATTTGATGACGAGATTCTAGCTGCCAAGAATTACGATTACTACACCACAAAAATAGACGTTACGGCATTCCTCAATTTTCCTGATGAGGATTACTCTAAGTTTATGCCAAAACGTGAGGTGTGTCTATAATGGTGAACAAAACTGAAGTTAGAAGATATTTGAATGTGATTCGTCGTGCAGTCTCCTTGTTGGAGGCAGAGTTGGATTGCGACGGAGATACATTGGAGAGGTTGATTGATCAACCAGAAGCTCAAGCCAAATCAGTCGCTCCGCAATTGAAGGAAACAGAGAACATTGAGCCTGTTTCAATTCCTGTCGTTCAGCAAACAAATGAAGCTAGAGAAAAACACATTCAAGACTTGCTCGCAATTGATTGTTGGCCAGAAGCTGTGCCAGAGGTTCTTTTGGCCTCTCCCACAGACAAAGATCAAAAGAATCGGGCGTCTGCTGTAATGGACATGGTTCTTGACAGAAGCATAGAAAAACTAAACTTCTTGGATTATGGTTGCGGCGACGGATGGATAACACAAGAAGCAAAAAGAAGAGGGGCTGAAAACGCAGTCGGATTTGATTTGGTCAAAAGTGAAAAATGGAAAGAATTGATTGGGCCATCTTTCGTACATTCATTGGGTGCGTTAGAGCCAAACTTTTTCGATGTTGTTTTTCTTTATGATGTTTTGGATCATTGCATGGATGCAGAGTTTTTAATGGACACAATTTTGAAGAGCATGAAAAAGACTGGAGTTGTTTATGTCAGGTGTCATCCTTGGACATCAAGACACGCCACTCATCTTTACAAACAAGGCATAAACAAAGCCTACATGCACATGTTTCTGTCTTTTGATGAAATTGGAAAATTGATTAAAGATAAGCCGATGTTCACAAGGAATGAAAAGAATCCTTTGGAAGCTTATCGGTGGTGGTTTAGAAACTTCAAGATAGTTAAGGAAAGAACAATCAAAGAACCGGTGAGCGACTTCTTCAAACATCCTGACTTTAAGACATTGCTCGCTAATGAGCAAAACATTTTGGAGATTGATGATTTTTTGAAGTTGATGGAAATTCAATTTGTTGATTACGTTCTTATTCCAAAATGAAAGACATCACATTCGTTTTAATGACCTGCGGTGAAGCTACAGAGAGTCGGTGTCTTGCGGCAATAGAGCCATTCAGAGACAAGATCGAGTTCTCTGAGGTACGCAATGTTTATCCGCAAATCAAAGCCCTCAATCAAATGATTGAGTCGGTACAGACAGAATACTTTGTGGCCTTAGACGCTGACATGGTTCTTTATGACGACGCTTGGGATCGAATTTCTAATGCTTGGAGAAAACATTGGAGGAACACTGGCTGGCATTCTATTCTGTTTTCTCTCTGGGATACGTTTACTGAGAGAAAGATTCTGGCTCTTAAGCTAATGCGTACATCCATCATGAAGGCTAATTTGTTTTCTGAAAGTGCCACGCCAGATGTGGAACATTATGGTAGGTTGAAGTCACTGGGGTATGTCAGTGTCAACGATTACATCAAACAAAAGCCAATTGGCGACCACGTGGTTTCTGGCGAGCATTTTTGTTATCACAAGTATCGTGATTTGTATCAGACGTATCGACAGCACAATTTTGAATGGGACAGTGGTGCGTTTTTTGGCGGTAGCGATTTGAAAGAAAGAGCCAAAGCTCATTATGACTTCTTTCTTTACAAATGGATCATGACCAACAATCCAGATTATCTGTGTTCTATCGCCGGAATGATGGACGGAATCTTGTCTACAGTTGAGAACAAGTCCAAGAGCTTGGAGAATCGTCAGTATTTTATAGACAAGAATTACGCAATAGAGGCATATCTGAAATGGGTGACAGAAGATGTCATCTCATATCGTAACGGAGTGATGTTTTAGACTCCGCCGTATTGCTTTCGACCGGGAGCCTGAGTGCTTTTTGCAGTAGTCAATCCTGTTGTCAAAGCGTTCATTCCTTTGTCTAGTTCTCCGGCAATAGTTTCTTTGCCAGTATCTTGCTTAATTTCTTTTTGCATTACTTTGTATAACTGTCCCAGATCTATAGTTACTGTTTGAGGAGTTGTTCCAGTTGGAGGGACAAGTGTGAAAATTCCCAGAGTCTTTAGTGTGTTAAATCCTGTTGGTTGAAATTTCAGGCTGCGGGAGGCTCCAATAGTAATCATTTTGTTGTAATCTAATCCACTTATTGATCCTCCTAATTTTGGATTTCCTAAAATTTGTGTTCTAGGATTTGTGATTCCAAATAGGTTTGGTTCAGCTACAATATTTTGGACAAGCTGTTGGGCTGTGTCAAGAGCTTGAAGTAAAGGTTTTTCTGTATAATTCTGTTGTCTTACCATCCCCGTAAATGAATCTGGCTTGTGAAAATCATTACTGGTTGGAAATCGCCATTCTGGACCAGCAGTTAATGTTGGTGGAACGTAGCCTGCTCCGGCTTCATTCATTTTCAGAAAATCTTTGAACTTGCTCATGTAGGTATGTAGCAAATTTAGGAGGTTTCTTGTTAAGTATTTTTGTGATGTACTCGAACGATAGAGTAGAGGCGTTTCTGCAAACGCAAGAATTTTTGAAGAGAATGCCTCTGTACAAACACTGCCAAAAGACACTTATTGTGGATGGCAAGCTCCAGAAAGTCTATGAAGACTGGAATTCAATTGAAGTTCCTAGAGTGTCAGGCAATTTTTGTTGGGGCAGAATGTGGGATGCCGGAGTCTTGTCTGCAACAAATGAATCAATCTTGTACTTAGATTCAGACAGAATTTTACCAGCAAATTACTTGAAAAAAGTAGTTGATAACGTCAAAGACGATGTGTTTTTGTTTACCTCAAATCATTTTATGATGCACAAAGTTCTTTCTGTGGATTTGTGCCAAGAGTTTTTGGACGAAGATGATTGCTTCGGCAATCCAAAATTCGCTGGTTCGCTTCAGTATGACCCAAGATTCAAAGATCCAGTGCATGGTCCTGCCAAAAACGCAATGTCTGGGTCAACTGCTTTTACAAAAAAGACGTACATCAGACTTGGCGGAGTTGATCATTGGTATTGTGGCCATGGAGCCTATGCTGACAGCGACTTTCATTATCAGGCATCCCTTGCCGGTTGTAGATTCGTGGATCTTAAAGTTCCAGAACTGCACTACATGCACGCCAAAGTAAACAACGATGGAAATGTTGTGGGATATGACAAGTTAAAGCTTTTGGCGTTGGATAATTTCATTTATTACTGCGACAAGTGGTGTTTGTCAATGACTTTGGCAGAAAACGTAGCATTGAAAGCAATGATTAAAGACCCAAAGAAACATGTTGCCAAAAGAGTCAAGTTATTAAGGGATTCTCCATGCCACAGATTCGAATAGTTTTCTGTAAAAATAGTTGCATCAATTCCATGGAAGTCGCCAAGGGATCTGAGAAAAAAGCAATTTTTTGTTCTCTGTAAGATCGCAGTTAGGGAAATCAATCTGGCGTTCCTTAATGTGCGAACCGTGCCAATGATGATAACAGATTGGCACTCCATCAATACAAAATTCTTCACCAACAATAGTTCCATATCTGCTTGGGATATGTTCGAGAAGCTTAATTCTAACACCGTCTTTAAGCATTTGATGATATGCTTGAATGGCGACATCAAACCCCGGAATTTCTCCACGTTCTCCCTTGTAGCCATCTGTGGCTCTCCAATCGTATCCAGAGAACTCCTTTTTCATGAACATGCAGGCTGGGCGAATTGGTTTGACAGGAACTCCTTTTCCGCCGACCACATCGAATTCGCTCATTAGATTGATGAATGGGTGTTCCCAGTTATGCCGTAAGATGTGGGCATCGACATCAAGGAACATCACAAAATCGAATTTGGCTAGTTTTACGCCCCGATTCAGTCCTTCTCCGTGTCCAACATTCTCAGACATTTGATGTTGAACAACATTGTCTCTGGCGACATGCTGCTTGTTTGTGCTATTATCAATTACGATGAGTTCGTATGGCAGACTGGAATACATTTCTAGTGACTCGATCATTAGATCAAGAAAGTCGTAAGAATTCCAGCAAACGGTTACAATGGAGATCATTATGGATATTGGAGTTAGTTTGTTGCAAGAACATTCTCCCAGAGTCGTAATCTTTGGCATGTCGTGTGTTGGCAAAACCACTTTGGCTAAACTAATGACAGATCACATGTATTTCTGTTTTGACGCCATGTTTAATTGGCACTTGGTAGAAACTCTGGGAATGTCCATTGAGTCCAACTTGAAGCACGTTGCGAGTCTTTGCGATCCTGTTCCAAATTTTGTATTGGATGGTTGGCATTTGGCAGACAAGGCTGGATCTCTGTTTCCAAAAGATACTACAGCGTATCTGTTGTATGATGATTATGATTCCATCATTCGTCGTTACAGAGTGCCAGTTCTCAATCAATTACAGCACATGCCGATGTATCAGAAATGGTATGATTTAGAATTGTCTAAACCAATCCGATACATCAGAAATGATGGAAAAAAATTCGTTGAAACAACAGAAAATGAATTTAGGCTTTTGTTAGAACGTAATCAATGAATTGCAATCCCATTTGGAATTCTGGGAATTGTCCATGTCCTGTGTTTGCAATTATTCTTTCTGCAATCTTTGGGATTTTGAAGAATGAATCAACAGATTCTGTGATGTTTCTTTGATTGAAAACTACCAAACCTGCTGCTTTAGACATGTCGTTATATGATGCAATTGGATATACGATTTTTGTATTCGGTTCAGGCTCGTAATCGGACAGCAGTTTCAATTCTTTATCTGTAAAAACCAAATGAGCATAAGCTTTGTTCAACTTGTGATAAAGGTGCGTGCCATGTCTGGAAATCCATGGATGACATCTCAGATAGATCTTGCCATTTGGAGCTAGAAGGTCTGCTGCCTTTTTGAGAATTTGCTCTGGTGTTTCTCCGACTGGATGGTCGATTACATCAAACATCAGAATGGCATTGTACGGCCCAAGTGCGGCAGCTTGTTCGTAGGATGTCGCAAATATAGTATTATCAGTCGATATCGGCCAGTCGTGAGCTTTAACGTCATATCCAACTGACAAACCACAGCCCAGCGTTTCGACGGCGGATGTAACACAATGTCCTTCTCCGCATCCAAAATCTAAGAATTTTGATTCTTTAGTCAGTTGATCTTCAATGATCAGTTCTAAGATTCCGATTCCTCTTTCCTTTTTGTCTTCTGAGGAATTAGGATCACAGATCAAATTTGGGTTGACTGCAACTGGCCATTTGTCGCTAAAGAGGGCTTTCTTTAGTTCTTCGAATTGAGACAAGTTTTCAGTTGGCTCGGCTTGAGCAACTAATGTTGGTTCGGCCTGTGCTGAGAACAAAGCTTTCAGTTCAGTAAGTGATTTAATCGTTTGGTCGATTTTATTACAGATTTTTACATGGTCCATTTTTGATTCTCCTGAGCTATTATCTATAGTAGTTATGTGAGATTGGAAAACTTATGAATCTAGCTTTGTTGCTAAATGTCCATGAAAATAGCCCTGTGGTAATAGACACTCTGGAGTCAATTTTCACATACGCTACAAAAGATGTTCTGGTTTTGGTCGATGGAGTGGCTTGGAATCAGTTTAATCAGTTTGATTTTCCTGTGAGTTTGATGTGCGGTTTTAAGCATGGTTGCCCTAAGTCTCCTTACAGAAACATGGCTCTTGGCCTTAAAATGCTTGCGGAGAATTGGCCAGATGCTGATTGGTATTGTTATACAGAATACGATGTTTTGTTTACTTCAGATAGATTCAAGAAGAATCTTGAAATTGCAGACAAAATGGGCGTCTGGATGCTTGGCAATGATGGTAGATTAGACGACAAAGAAATGCCGCTAATTGAAGCCATGTTGGGCAGCAAATTCAAAAGCTACTATTATCTTCTTGGAGCTTGTCAATTTTTCAGTCGTGAATTCATGCAGAAGATGGTGGATATGAATTTTTTTGACAGGCTTTTGAGTTTGACAAATCAATTTACAGAAGGTTATATGCCGGGATATTGTGGATATGATGTAAGCGAACATCTTTATCCATCTTTGTGCAGACATCTAGGCGGCAATGTAGGTGTGTTTGCATCTTATGATCAAACTGGCAAATGGCATGGTCACTACAAGCAGTTTCCAATCAGGTGGAGGCCATCTCTTGATCCAGAAACAGAGAACTTTACAGAAGCCAGCATTATGCACCCATTGAAAAACTATGATCATCCAATTCGTACATTACAGAGAGAGTTAAGAAATGGAATATGATACAGCAGACATTGAAGTAATCGGAGTGGTGTTGGACTTGAGTCTTAGAAATGGATCAAACGGTCTTCAGAATCTAGTTAATGTGAAACACGCTCTGATAGACTTTTTCAGGAAGAATCTTGAAGACGATGATGTAATGTATTTGTATCATCCAGAGATCATTGAGACTGTCAATCGAATTGGATCGCAGGTAGCTGCTGTTTCCAATTACCAGACAGATGGATGGAAGTTTGATCTTGGGTTGGCTCTTAGGCAGACGCTGTTTATCCTAGCAGCAGAACCATACGAAAAAAAGATATTGTTGTTGATTACAGATCGTTTATCAGAAACGAATTCTCTGAAGAGGATTGCGTTTCTGAACGATAAAGACATGCTCGGATGCAGATTGGTGTGTGTCGATATTGGATGTAATTTGCCTGATGTTACATTTGCCAAAATTGTTCACATTCCAGACTCAGGCAATTTAATGGGTTGTTTTAAGGAGGTAATTTATGGAGAAGACAACATTTGCTCCGCCGATAGCTGTGCCGAGTGATTTCAATACTGCCGTGGATATCATCATTCCCTTTCATGGTCATTATCAAAAGTTAACAAAGCTTCTTGAATCTATATTCAGATTGACTCGCAGCAACTATTACAAAATTTACATTGTTGACGACGCTTCTCCGAATTCTCAATTCATCAAAGACATTGATAAAAACTCGGCCAAGAATGCGTCGATCAGAAAAGCAGACAATGTAATCAAAACGATCAGACTTGAGGAGCAGCGGGGCTTTGGAGGGGCTATCAAGGCTGGATTTGATGCTTCAGAAAGTCCTTATGTTTGCTTCTTGAATTCCGATTGCAAAATAGAAGATGTGAATTGGCTTAGGTCTTTGGGAGAAGGTCTTCTGGCCATGAAGGAACAAAATGTAAGAATGGTGTCGCCGGTAACAAACAATGCTGTAGGAGGGCATCCAGCACAAACAGGGACCAAAGAAAATAGAAGTCAAAATCATGTGATTCTTCAAAAAGAAGAATTTTTGTCAATGTATTGTTTTTTGTGTCATAGGGAGTTGTTCAATAGATGTGGAGGATTCATCAAAGAGTATCCTTATGGTTATTATGAAGATGAAGAATTTGGGTCCAGAATGCAGCATTATGGATTCAAACAGGCGGTTTGTGGAGATAGCTGGGTTTATCATGAAGGGCAGGCGACGATTAAGTCTGTTTGGCGTACCAATCCAGATATTAAAGATGTCATGGAAAAAGAGAATAGAAAGCGGTGCATCGCTGACATGAAGAGTCTTGCATAAAATTGCAGAGTCACAACTAGATACTGGTGATATCTGATTACTTTATGGAGGAACAATATGGCCGCAGTAACACCAGTTTCAGGAAACAAATGTCGTGGATCTTTTGCGGACGGCACTGTCAATCAACAGTTGTACTGTCTCAAGGGATATGATGACCAAGATCTGCCAATTTACACTTGTGCAAAATGGAGAAAGTTCAGAGTTAGTTGCCCTAAGATCAACAGCCTGTGCTCGACTCTTTCAGAAGCTTATGTTGCAGCTATTACAGTTTGCAACCAACACCTCTACTAATAGAGGCGGTTTTTGAATCAAGAAACAAAAAAAGGCTCAGTGAAAACTGAGCCTTTTTTATTTGACTTCTTGAATGTCGGCCATCAGCGTCAATGGCTGTTTGAGAATTATCATTTTGCCGCCATCGAATATTTTGTTGCTGTGGAATGCTTTGGCTGGCGGCTTCAAACAAATTGTGATGTGTTTGTTGTCGTTGATGGAGTTGATCAACTCACCTTCAGAATAAGCACGATCAACTCTTGCCGCACAAGCTCCAATGGTTTCGCACCACCATAGACTGTCAATCCACAGAATTGCTGGTTTTCCAAGCAGTTCTGGTTTATTAACCGTTGAATCAAAAGGACCAAGATTTATTGTCATGTGGTGAGGCAGTGGTTCTCCTTGAGGGGTCACGCACTCAAACCCACGATTTTCTAGGTCAATGGCATCTTGCATGGCCTGTTTCAGAACATCTGCTGATTCGGGCTGTAAAACGGCTGCTGTGTACATCCTTGTTCCCCTCAATCCAAATTTTGGAAAGCTAATCTTAGCATTTTGTTTGTTTCCATGTCAAACAAACTAATGGCGAAGAGACCTTCAAAATTGGGGAGAATGGAGAAAAATCGGTGTTTTTGAGAGAATAACACTTGCAAACTCTGATTTTTGGTTGTAAAACAAAGGCGTGTGCAGCAGTGTCCGCATGACTTACAAATGGAAAGAACTGCCATGACAGCCCACCAATTGGGCAGAAAAACAACTGACAAGATTTGTTTGTTCATCGACAACAATTCTTTGTCTGCTGCTCTAGCCGGTCAAAAGGTAAATTTTCAACGGCTCCGGGAATGGCTTGTCGGCCATCGAGAAGCCGTTGTGTCCAGAGTTTATTGCGGAGAGATTTCCAATGATGACCGCACCTCATTTTACCACTACCTCAAACAAGTCGGTTTTGAAGTGGTGGCTTGTCGAAATTCACGCAGTCGCAGTCGTTCAGCAAGTTCTGATTGCGAGTTGTCTCGTGCTATCTCGTGTCAAATGGCTTGGGATATATGTGAGGCGTTGTCTCAAGGATGGTATTCGTCCATCGTCATTGTCTCTGGTGGATTCGAGATGGCTGAGATTGCCAGCCATGTCAGAGAAAGAGGAACAGAAGTCGAGATTGCCTTTCCTGCCGAGTCGTGCTCCTCCACGTTAAGGAGCAGGGCCACATTGTTTCGTCCGTTTTTAACGGAGTTTACAATCAGCGAACGGACCAACAAGGAAAAGGTATTATCGTGATCAACGACTTGAACGAAGCGTTTAGTGCTTTGAACAAGTGCTTTTTTCAGAACGAAATGCCGGTAAGCTTTATTTTGAACCCTTCTGAGAAATACGTGTTTCATCTCAGATTTCCAGATGTCATTGAGATTGGTGGAGGATTTGCCGAATCTTCCATCACAGAAATTCTCGATGAACTTCTGCACATCATGGTTCATTTGGACAATTACCGTCTTGGGATCGTCGATTATACGAGCAATCAATATCATCGACGTGAGTTTTGCGAAAAGGCACTGGCCATGGGGCTGACAGTGGTTTGGCATAAGACCAGAGGTTGGGGTCTTACGTTTTCAAATCCAAATCATCCTCAAATCAAAGCCTCAGAAAAAATTCGACAGCCATCAGCAAGCAGCGTGGAGGCCCTCAAAAAGTCCTACAAGACAATGATGCGATTTTACCAGAAGATCAATGCTCTTCGGAATCAAATTCGCAGCACCACGCAGAAGCCGCAAAAAGTGTTCCAGTTGAAGTACATCTGTTCGTGCAGTCCTCCAGTGATTGTGCGATCCGGCAGAAGACCTGATGGTCCGAATCCACTTGACGCTTCGTGCAATGTTTGTGGCACAAATTTTGTAATTGAAGACCATCAGGTGGTTGACTGATTTGAATTTCGTGCCCTACAATCGACAAGGAGGTCATTCATGCCACGGTACATTTATCCACCACGCCCCAAATCCACCATTCAGCCACAGCAACTTCCACAAGAGGAGGCTCGTGGCTGTTGGCTTTGGCAGCATAAGTTCAATGGCGACCGATGTTTGGCCATTGTGGAATCTACGGCCACATCACGCAAGGTGAGCTTGGCGAATCGTCACGGAAAATTCCATCCAGCCAGCAAGTTTTCAAAAATCCGGTCTGAACTTTCGGACAGAAAATTTGTTCTCCCAGAAGGCACCCACTATTTAGATGGCGAGCTTCTGGTCGAGGGCGGCATGGAAGTCATTGTCTTGTTCGACGTTCTTCAATGGGTCAAATATCTCATTGGGCACACGCAGGAACATCGAATCGAGATGCTTCGCACGATTTGCGGAAACCCCACTGAACCTTGTCCGCAGAACATTGCTCTTTCTGTCACGGATCATGTTTGGATGTCAAGAACAGGAGACAGAGATTTTGTCTCCCATTTTAACGAGTACATCGACAATCCGCTGATTGAGGGGTTGGTGTTACGGAAAAAGGGTTCAGTTATGGATAATTGGGGAAGCTCGGAATACGAGGTAGATTGGCAGCTTCGATGTCGAAAGCCATCGAAAAATTATCGGTTTTAATCGGGCTTGACTCCGTGAAATCAGCTTGGTAAAAAACCACCATCCAGTTTCGACACTTTAGGAGACCAATTGTCTGAAGCGACTCAAATCAAAGGATTTTGGCTTGAGTACGCTGCCCAGTTTTCTGGGCTTTTTTACTCGCTGTGGAGATCGTGAAGTCTACGGTCGCAGCAATCATTTCGTGAAAGGAAGCTCTCATGCCAGTGAAGACGCAAGCTGCTGCTCCAGCTAAAACCAAGGCCCCTGCTAAGGCCAAGGCCAAGAATGGAGGAATCAAGATTGCCGGAGAAGGCAAGTATCCTCTGGTTCCAACAGACAGCATTCAGTTCGTTGAACGTCCAAAACCCGGAGAAGAAGAACCGCTGTTCTTCAATCCTCGTGCTCTGGAATCTTTCACCCCAGAGTCCATGTCTGCGATTCGCATGTCGATTCGCAGCGACGGATTGCAGCAACCTCCGATTGTTCGAGCCATCACTTCTGATGGGACGAATATCGTCAAGGTGGAACTCATTGCCGGAGAACGGCGTATGCGTTCTCTGCTGCACATCATCGAACACAATCTGCCGTGCTTTGATGAAGATGCCAAGCGACCAGACAATTACAAGCAGGGTCAAATTGTCATCTGCAAGGGGAACTTTTGCAAAGTTCTCAAGCATGATGGCGATGATGTGGCGGTGCAAATTTTGGACGAGAACAATGTTCTCACCGATGAGCAACGGACGTTCTCTGCTGAGGATGTGTACCCAACAGTTCCCGGCAGCACGTTCTACAACTCTGTGCCGTGTAAAGTCGCCTTCGACATCTCTGACGCTCGTGCTTTGCGTCTGGCGTTCAGTGAGAATGACAAGCACAAAAACCTCTCGACAGCAGAAGAGATGTCTCTTGTCGAACGTCTCATTCGTCGTGGCATGAAGATCAAGGAGATTTGCGAAGCTCTTGGGTCAAACGTGACATGGGTCTCCCAGACAGCCAACTTCCGAACGGCTTTGCCGCCAACGGCTTTGGAAAAGCTGTTGAGTGGAGAGATGAAGCGACATACCGCTGTCAAGATCATGGGCTATGCCGATGATGATCGTGAAGCACTCTTTGAGGCTTCCGTTCAAGCAGAGAAGGAAGAGACTGCTACTCGCATCAATGAAGCCGACGAAGAAGCGACGAAGGCTGAAGACGACGAATTGCTGTCTCTGTCAGATCAAAAGAAAGCCGCCAAGGCTGGTGATACCAAGGCTGCAAACAAGGCTGGCAGGGAAGCCGCATCTGCTGCTACAAAAGCCGCCAAGGCTCGTGACAAGAAAGGTCGGGCTGAGGCCGAATCTGGACAGATTCGCACTGGGCATATTGAGAAGGGTGCGATGAAGATCGGTCTGAGTCCCAAGAAGGCCAAGATTCTTTCCAAGGAAGAGATCGAGGAATTCTTCATCAGCGGTCTGAATCAGCATCTTCTTGGCGAGAGCATCGACCCAATCTGTGGAGAAGAAATTCCCGGAGATCTGGTGGCCGTCGCCAGACTTACTGCACTCGCCATCGTCGGCGGCTGTCGTGATCCGTTGTCTCCGATTCGACAATACATGGTCGAGCAGGAACGCTGGGAAGTCAAAAACATCGCTGAGGGCGATGATATTGATGACGATGACGATGATGACGATGATGGTGGGGAAGAGGCTTTTCTCGACGATGACGGTCCTGATGATGCCGATCTTGACGATTTCGATGATGCAGATGACGACTTCGGTGAGAGGCTCAGAATGGGCAGCAGACATGACGATGAATAAGTAGCAGCTACTGTCGATGAGACAGTGGTGGTGGACGGCGGCTCTGGCCTGCCCCAAGACCACGGCAAGGAAACTCCTTGCCGTGGTCTTTTTTTTTTTGCAAATCAACGGTTTGAAATCGGTGGAGAAATTATACATACATGCAATGATAATGTTATGCCCACACTGCGGTCATTCGTTGCACCATGTCGTAATTCATGGAATCACAAGCTGTAGTAATTGCAATCGTGTCTTTGACACAAGTCCCTTCAATTGTTTATTAAGTGCATCATGGTTGGTTCGCAGAAAAAACATTACTGCTGAAGAATCATTGATACAATACGGGTATACAATGGATGAAGCAAAATTGGTGTTAGAGGCAGTTTACGATAACTGTTTTACACACGAAGATTTTGTGAAACTTCTTAATGAATTGAGAATATCCAAAGTTTATCAAGCGTCTATTGACGTAGCTTCATAGATTCTTTAAGATTGCCTTCTTGCCTTAATAACAAGGAGGTTATATGGGAATGCTTGAATTACTTGTCGGTCCTATTGCGTCCGGCAAGAGCACCTATTGCCAAAAAGCTGCAAGTGAAGGTGCTGTCATTCTTAATGATGACGCCATTGTGACTGCTGTCCATGGCGGAGATTACACTTTGTACAGAGAAGATTTCAAACCTCTGTACAAGAGCATTGAGAACACTCTTGTTTGTACTGCATTGTCTATGGGACTCAGAGTCATCGTAGACAGGCCAAATCATTCTGTCAGAATGCGTCGTCGTTATATCGGACTGGCCCATTCATTTGACGCTACTGTAAAAATTGTTTCGTTTAAGAGAGAAACTCCAGAAATTCATGGCGAGCGTAGATTCAAAAGTGATTCTCGTGGTCATTCTTTAGAATACTGGATTGATGTAGCTCGCTACCACAACAGCATCTATGAGATGCCAAATCCAACATTAGAACAATACGATGAATTGGTGGAGTGGAGCTTTTTGATCAAAGACATAATTTAAGGAACAGATTTG
>Ga0315284_10008678_pt1 | contig 14514 bp, 11 predicted proteins | sample YL17G09_16_MG_FD_203696 | JGI IMG/M metagenome (GOLD analysis project Ga0315284, IMG submission 203696) | Sediment microbial communities from Yellowstone Lake, YNP, Wyoming, USA - YL17G09_16 | ecosystem: Environmental > Aquatic > Freshwater > Lake > Sediment | place: USA: Wyoming | collected... | reverse complement strand
GGATAACATCTAAACAAAAACTTCTAATACTCTCCTATTAGAACATCTTTTCTTCTTATTTTCTAGTTTGGATTGTCTTTTGATAAAAGGTAATTGAGACTATCAAAAACCAAATCTAAGAGAAAAATCTAACTTCTATTTCTGGGAGACAGGATAACATCTAAATGAAAACTTCTAATACTCTCCTATTAGAAGTGTTATTCTTCCTATTTTCTAGTTTGGATTGTCTTTTGATAAAAGGTAATTGAGACTATCAAAAACCAAATCTAAGAGAAAAATCCATTTTAGTTTCTAGGAGATAGGATAACATCTAAATGAAAACTTCTAATACTCTCCTATTAGAACATCTTTTCTTCTTATTTTCTACTTTAAATTGTCTTTTGATAAAAGGTAATTGAGACTATCAAAAACCAAATCTAAGAGAAAAAATTCATTTTAGTTTCTAGGAGATAGGATAACATCTAAACAAAAACTTCTAATACTCTCCTATTAGAAGTGTTATTCTTCTTATTTTCTAGTTTGGATTGTCTTTTGATAAAAGGTAATTGAGACTATCAAAAACCAAATCTAAGAGAAAAAATATAATTTCTATTTCTGGGAAACAGAGAATCCCCAGAATGAAAACTTCTAATACTCTCCTATTAGAACATCTTTTCTTCTTATTTTCTACTTTAAATTGTCTTTTGATAAAAGGTAATTGAGACTATCAAAAACCAAATCAAAGAGAAAAAATATAATTTCTATTTCTGGGAAACAAGAAAACATCTACTATTCGGGAAACATCTAAATGAAAACTTCTAATACTCTCCTATCAGAACATCTTTTCTTCCTATTTTCTACTTTAAATTGTTTTTTGATAAAAGATGATTGAGACTATCAAAATCTAAATTTCCTCGACAGTTATCCTCATACCAACACAAAATCCTAATTATTTTTAAAAGGTATTCTTATACCAACACAAAATCCAAATTATTTTTAATACTAATTACCTTTTATCAAAAATCAAACTTCTATATCTTAAGGATAATATCTTCTCTATTAATTTTATTCCTAAGTGACTATTAGATGAAACAAACTTCTATTAAAATATTAATATATATTTTTAAGAGAAAAAATGGATCTTGATATTTTATTATCAGAGCATAATACACAATGGGAAAATCCAAATTATATGAATCTAGTTACCAAAGTTATAAAACCATATCTTAGGATAGAAAGTATCAATGATGGTTTTATTTCTAATAGCATTTATATTTCTAGGAAAGTCCCATCAGACTTTAGATTTCTTCCACCTGGAAGACATGTGGCACATATCTATGATAGAAAGAAAGTTTTAGATTCTATTGATGATCATTGGATTTGGATAGAAAATATTGCTGATGACTCAATATTTTCTCAATATTCTTTGTTAGATGATCCCAATGTTACACTTCAATTGCTTCTTTCTGGATATAAAGAGATAGATGGTTATATGATAACTACTAGAAGAATAATTCCTAAGTATTTCGTTTACATATATAAAAGAAAGAAGTATTTTTTATTGGTAAGAAATGTAGCTACATTGGTGCCATATCCTGGAAAGAAATATGTAATAAAAAATACAGTTGAATCATTGATTTCTATAATCCCGGAAGGACATTTTTCAGACATAGATTTCTTTTTGGATGATCTTCCAAAAGAATATCCATCTATTCCAGAAATTCTTCTCCAATATTTGCCAAAAGATATATCCATCTTAGTCTCAGATTACACTGAACCATATTTTAGCAAGGAGATACTAAGAAATTCTATATTTGGAAATAAAGAAATAAACATAGAGAGAGATGAACTATATTTAAAAGAACCAAAATTAATTGGGAAGCCTAATTCTATCTTAGTTAATTTAGTTTTAACTTCTCCAGAACATTTAAGAGAATTACTATTAGGAAACAACATTCGCATCGATAGTTGGTATATGAATAATCTAATGGATCCTAGATCAATTGGAGTTTTAGATGGAGACAAGAATAACAACTATATATGGAGTATATTTTATATAATTACTCTAAATATGGATATAGAACAAATTATCATAGCTATTTTAAACTATAGAGGAGAACCTATAACTGTAGATTATACAAATAAAGATGGAGAAAGAATCCAAAAAAGATATCAACAAGAAGATTACTTAAGAATAGTTATATGTCAGTCTCTTACTAAATATTATTCTGAGATTCATAGAAGGGATATTCCATATTATCTATTACTAGATACAAATAATGAAAACACTTTTGATTCTAGATTAAAATTATTGGACGAATATGGTATAGAATTAGATGAAGAAGAATATGCTATAATACTTAATTATTATTCAAGTAGATTTATAGATTGGAGAAAAGTTAAAAATCTCAAAAATATAAAAGAAATATATTTCAAAGGAGAAAATATAACATTCCCTACTGTTGTAGCATTAGATAGGATATCTCGTTTGAGCCAAGATGAAATATATGTTGCTTTCTGTCAAATAATAGAAGGAGAAGACTTTGACGAAGACGATGAAGCTGAGTTTATAGAATGGATGTTTGAAAAGAGATATAATATACCAGAAAAATATTTGGGAAAGGTAAAAGAAGAGTATCCAGAATATTTTGAACAATCTTCTTCCAAAAGAACTAAAAATTAAAATCATTTATTATCAATAAATGATCTAGCTAAGCCAAGTATTCTTGAAGTCTATCGCTCCATTCAGATATAGTTTCTAAATAATTATCCTCTCTTTCTCTGGGGTAAAGGCTCAATTCAAAAATCCTAATAGCTAATTCTTCTTGATATGGTTTAGTATATTCTTCATATCTATGAGAAAAGATCAGCCTAACATCTCCCAAAGAAGGATTGAATCCCATATCAAGAAAGATTGATACCATATTTAATCTTCCAACGGAAAGAGCATCGGATATCATTGTATCTGAATATAGTTCTTCTGGAGGCATTATAGCATCTTCTATCAACAAGAAGACATATTCTCCATTAATACTATTTTGTTCTTCCAAAGAAAGAGATCTTCTATATCTCTCTGCTCTATCGTATTCTTTCCGATGTAAAAGATATATGGGATATATTGGTCTGAACATATCTGTATTAATAAGATGATTTCTCATCGAAGGAGAAGAATTTTGTAAAATCTCTAACTTTTCTCCATCTGAAATATCTAAATCTTCAATCAATATATCTACCATTTCTATGTTCTCAAGAGAATTAGCTACTATGAATGCTAGATAAGGATTAGCATTCATAGCCAAAGATATATTTAACATATCAATATCAGAATATGAAACTACTTCTTCTAACAAAGAATCTTTATCTTCTAGATCTTCTATTTCTGCTATCAAAGGAGCTATTCTTCTAAGATTTACTAAATCTCTACTTCTAAGATAATTTCTGTATCTCTCTATCAAATCCATTTTTAATTTTATTTTAATTTAATATGAAATATCTTTAAATGAATCAGTTCAAAGAAGAAAGCTTATCTCTAAGATTAAAATTTAATATAGAGCCATGTTTATATCCAGAATATAATATTCTAGATAATAAATGGGATTATAAATCTATAGTAGATAATGCTGTAACTGTGGATTGTCCTGAGACGAGAGATTATGATGATGCTTTAAGTTGGAATCCTATAACCAAAGAAATAGGTATACATATAACCGAAGTAGCATCCAAATTACCTTTAGAATTGAAGGATTGGGTTATAAAAAGACAAGCTTCTGCTTATTGGACTAGCGAAGATTTTAAATCTAAAAATACACCATTACTTCCATCTGATTTATCTGAGAATGTTTTTAGTTTAAAATCTGGAACTATAAGACCTTGTAGATCTTTATTTTTAAAACCTGATTCATATAGATTTGAAAAAACTATGGTTAATATATCTGCTAATCTAACTTATAAAGAATTTGCTATTTATGACTCTGATCTAAAAGATATATTAGCTTCAACATTTGATACTAATATACCAGAGGAACAAATAGCTACTGCTATGATTGTTTATAATAGATTAGCTTTGAAACATATTGATGATCCTTTATATAGAGTCGATGGTGAATTTGGTAGTGCCACATATGATTGGAAAGGCATACATTCTAAATTTAATGGACCATATATTCATATTACTTCTCCTATAAGAAGATTTGCTGATTTATTTAATCAATCTCAATGGGATAATTTAGGTTGGAAGATAAATAATTTAAAAGAACTCCAAGAAAAAAATAGAGAAATATCTAAATTTCATCGTTTAGAGTCTCGTATGACATTAGGATATATGTGTAAAGATAATCCTATAAGAACTAAGGCTAAAGTTCTTAAGAATAATGATAAAACTTATTTGTTGGTGACAATCAGAGATAAAAATTTTAAAATAGATACAGAATCATCATTCTATTCTTATTCTTCGGAAACCGAATTTGATATAGAAATTTATGGTTTAGTTATTAATGGAAGAATGGATATTAAGGTTAAAACTTTATCTAAACTAGAATATAAGTTTTCCATAAATCCAATGAAAAGAATTGTTCCAACTGAAGAATATCAAGATATATTAAATAGAGAAGACATTTCAAAAGAATTAACATCTCTATTAAAACATCCATTAGATTCATTTCAAGAAGAATGTTTAGATAGATTGTTAAAAGATGAAGATTTAATAGTTTCTGCTCCAACTGGATCTGGTAAAACTGCCATAGCTTTAATAGCTTTATATATTCAATCTTATAAAAGAGACTCAAAATGTATCTTAACTTGTCCAGTTAAAGCTCTTTCTAATCAAAAATATTTAGAATTCAATTCAATTTTCCCAAATCAAGTTTCTCTTTTAACTGGAGATGTAGAATTAAGATCTAAAAGTGAAAATAAATTTGAATTAATAATAATGACTGCTGAGATATTAGCTGCTAAATTAGAAATGAGAAAGAAGTATATAGACAAAGATTTATTAAATATAAAATGTATCATATTAGATGAAGTTCATTATATTTCTGGAGACAGAGGATCAGTTTGGGAAAGAATATTAATGAATTCTCCTTCAGATATAAGAATAACTGCTTTAAGTGCTACTCTAGCTAAACCTGAGAAATTAGCATTTTGGATGAATAATAGAAGACCCACATCTTTAATAATTTCTAAAAATAGATCTGTTCCTTTACATATAGGTTATTATGATAAGAAAAGATTTGTAGAGATATATCCTAATATGGAAGATGAAAAGAAAGATGTTAAACCTTCTACTATTCAAAATATAGTAAGCATATTAAATGAAGAGAATAAATTTCCTGCTATAATATTCTTTTTAAGTAGAAGTAAATGTGTCTCTACTACCCAAAGTATAAAAGGTAATTATCTTTCTGAAGAAGAAAAATTAAAACAACTATGTTTTGAAGATTTATATTTAAGAAACTTTCAGAGATCAGATGAGTCTATCTTGTTTTTTAACATGTTACATAGAGGAATAGCATATCATCAAGCTGGAATGATTCCTGTTTTAAGAGAATATGTTGAAATACTATTCCAAAATAAGTTATTAAAGATAATATTAGCTACTGAAACTTTAGGTGTAGGTCTTAATATGCCATGTAGAACTGTAGTATTTACACAAATGGATAAACCTATAGGTAATTTTAAAGGTTTTAGGGATTTAAATTCTGGGGAATTTTGGCAAATGGCTGGAAGAGCTGGAAGAAGAGGTAAAGATATAAAAGGATATGTTATATATTGTCCTTTAGTTGGTCATAAAATACTAAAAATAGAGAACTTAAAGAATATTATGACAAATGAAAATAGAGAAATATGTTCTAATTTTCAAATTGATGATAGATTTGTATTACATTCTCTGATCAAAGGTGATTATTCTGGATCAGTTTTATCTAAAACTTTAATTCATTATGAACATACTAGATATATAATAGAAAACAAAATCACATTTAACGAGAATAAAGATGAATATAAGAAATATAAGTTTGGTTTAATGAATGATTGGAATAATTCTGTTAAATGGTTAAGGAATCATAATTTTATAGATGATAGTATGAATTTAACTATCAAAGGACATGTGGCTTCTTGTTTTTCTGAAGGAGAAGCTATGTTAAGAGCTTATATTGTATCAGATAAATTTCCTTGTTTATCTAACATTAATCTAATATGTTGGTTAAGTATTTTCTGCGAACCACTACCTTTCAAAGATGAGATATCTCCAACTTTTCCAAATGATATATTAAAACTAAGTTTAGATTTAAAAGAGTTAGTCAAAAAATTTGAGGTAGGTAATTTAGGTTGGAGAAACCCTAACATAGTAAGTTTGTGGTTATCTTCTTATGATGTATCTCAAATATCTAGGTATATAGATTATTCTCAGTTAGGAAATTTTATTAAGATGCTTAGCAGGATAGATTCTATGTTAAATGAAATGAAAATTGTTTCTTTAGGTTTAGAAAGATTAGATTTATATAAGTCTAGTGAAGAAGCTAAATCTATAATATATTCTGGTATTATAAATAAAAATACTCTTTATGTTTAAAATAAATGGAAGTATTAGATCGAATAGAAAATTTAAATGGATCAGATATTATTTATATAAACAGAGATACATATAATAGCTACAAATATGTATTTGTAGCTTTAGGAATAGCCAGTATTGGTATATTTACTGAAAATTTATATATCAAATCAGATATAACTACTAGATATGTTGTTTCTCTAGCAAAAAATCCAGTCTTAGACTATAGATCATATTTAATAGAATATATTAAACATGGAGATAGATTTGCTTCAGTTTTATTAAACATATTTGAAATCAGAGAACTAAATGATTTAATCATGTCCTATATATTTCCTCTACTATACATCCAAACAGTTGGATAAAAATATATTCATATTAAATGAATTTTAATTTTAACACAGTATACGATTGTATACCTCAAATACTAGGTCAGACATCTACTAAAAATGTAAAGATGTGGTATGAAATTGAGAATAAATGTTATTCTCTTGATATAGAAGATGGAAATGTTATCATCAATCCACCTTTACTTGTTGGATCTTATTGTTTTACATTATATTTTTATGATGGAAACATATACAATGAGACAATAAGTCTCATAGTCTATCCTTCAAAAGATATGGTTCTTCCTGGTGGGATTTATAATAATACAAATACTCCAATTACTATATTTTCAGAATCTTCTTGTGATATGAAAATATATGAACCACCCAAAATAATATTTGAACCCAATACAGAAAAAGAATTATATGTGATTGTTGTTGAATATAAAACTGCTTATATAAGTGTAAATAAAATAAATCCTGGAAGATATAAGATAACTGTTAGTAGAAATGGAGAATCTATCTCTAATTATTATACTTTTACTGATCATCCGATTTTAAATCAAGAAATTAAATTTGGTCCTTGGAAAGAAATAACCAGAGGAAATATTGGAGGACATCTTAATCCAACTATAAATCCAATCATAAGATGGAGTGGACCTATATCATATGAAGATAAGGGTTTGATCTATATGATTGGAAATGAGTTTATAATACTTGGTAAAAATCCAACCAGATGTGGAATATATTATGTTACAGTTACTGTTGGTTTTAAAAATAATATATCTTTGGGTCCTTTAAAAATATATTCATATTAAATGAATATTTTAATAGTAATAATATTTTTGTTATTAATATTATTAGTATGTCTAAGATTACTTTTTGTTAACGACTATCCCAGAAAAAATCAAAATAAAATAAAATTTACCACTGGAGATATATTATTTAATTCTTATAACAGATATGTTTCCTTTATGACACAATCAGTATGGACACATGTTGGAATAATAATAGTCGAAGATGATGAAATTAAAGTTCTAGATCTAGAAAGAAAGATAGGTCGTCCAAAAATAATGACTTTGACAAAATGGATAAAAAATAATAAGATAAATTTTCTAGGACTCAGAAAAATAAACCGAGAACTAGATAACCAAGATATATATGACCAATATAATAAACTTTCTAATATTAAATATAAAACTATAGATACAACTTGGAAAAAATATATGTTAACTAGAAAATATTCTGGTATTCTCAGAAGAGAGATGATGTGTTCTGAATATATAATAGAAATACTCCAAAGAATAAATATTGTTAAAAAAGATTTAGATTCATCTTCATTCTTGCCTAAAGATTTAGCATATAATATACCTACAGAAAAAGGATATTGTTATAAAGATATAGTCAAAATCTCTATTTGATATTATTACTTTTATAAGCAATAATATGTTTTTTTACTCAGCAGCTTGTTCCACGACCACTTCTTCTTTCTTCTCAACAACCTTCTCTTTCTTCTTCTTTTCTACCTTTTCTTTCTTTTCAACCTTCTCTTTCTTCTTCTCAACTCTCTCAGGTTTCTTCTTTTCTTCCACTTCTTTGACTTGTTCTTTCTCACCCTTTTTAGTCAAAGCCAAATAAGCAGATACTTCACCAGAAGTATTGGTTTTATATCCAACAAAACCAAAATCTACAGTAACTGGACTCTTGTCTCCGGGAAGAATACAAATGATAGCTACTTTCTTTTCAGGCATCTCAGCAAACTTCAAATCGTATTTCATATTGAAAGTGTAACCAAAAGCCTTAATAGTTCTTTGTTTAAAGAATCTCTTCTTCTCGTATCTGGAACAGATAGATTCAAATGTCTGATAATAAGAAGAATTAGCTTTGTAAGCCACCATAGAGATACCATAAACTTTTCCACCTTTACTCTGAAGAATCGGAGTAGTAGGATAAGTTCTAGGAGCCAAAGGCACATCATCATAGATGATTCCAGAACCATCAACATAAATCTTCTCTGGAACAACTTTTTCTTCATAGATCAAAGAAGACAGATAGTCTTGAATGTTGTTACCAATAGCTTGCCATCTATCAAAGACAAAGTCAATACCAACCTTGTTGGGTTCAATAGTAGATTCTATCAAAAGAGTTTGGATATCTCTTCTCAACTGAAGATGATCCAATCTCTTAGCAAGAGTCTCTAAAGTAGAGCCAGCAGAGACAACATAGATGTTCAAATCGCAAGACTCATGTCTCTCATCTCTCTTCCAAATTGATTTCTTAAAGGAAAGATACTCGATCTTCAACTCTTCTTTTATTTCTTCCCACTCAGATCCTTCTTTCTTCTTCATAGAAGAAAAGGAGACAGATCCATGTTCAGAAGTGTGATAAAAGACTTTACCTTCACCTTCATAAAGAGTTTCCTTTTCACCCTCTCTAAAAGAAGCAGTAATAGCAACTTTCTTTTCTTTCAAGAAAGAAAAGTTAACCTTGGATGGAAAAGGTTTCTCAGATTGGAACTCGTAGCAACTCATAATGATATATTTTTATTTAAAAAAAATAAAAATAAAAAATTCATTTTTTAAGGAAAAGCGAAAGAAGAAGATTCTTCTTTGGGTTTATTTCTCCATTCTCTGTATTTATCCTTACTTATTTTACTATAAGATTCAGATAAACCAGAATTGATAAGAACTAAAAAATCTGAATATAACCCAGTAGACATCATATTAGATAGCTCTTCTTGAAGAGGTTTTCCCCATCTATATAAGTTATTTTTAATTTCTGATTCAGAATTATTTTTAATAAAAGCTACAAAATTTGGATCAGATAACTTATCATACACTTCTGGATAATCATTTTTGATTATAAAACTACAGAAAGATGAAGATAGTGGTCCATTCATTTCAAAACTACATTGTTCTATTGTTTCAATATTAGTTCTACTTAATAATTTTCTTTTAATTAATTGTGTTTGATCAATTTTAGCCAATTCACTTAATTCTCTATCCGTTAATTTGGATATAAACTCAGAATATTTTGATTCTATAGACATTTATTAATGTTTAATTTATATTTTTCTTTTAAAAAATATGGAGTGGGAAGATATTCCATCTAATATTGGACTTAAGTCTTATCTTATTAAAAAAGATGGTTCTGTTTGGAGTAAAAAAAGACATACTGAAATATATGGAAATGTTACCAATGGATATACTCAAATAGCATTGACTTTTGATAATGGTGATGTGAAACATTTAGCCTTACATAGACTTTTAGCAGAAATATATATTCCAAATCCTAATAAATATCACTATGTTACTCATGTTGACGGAGACAAATTTAACAATAAAATAGATAATTTGAAATGGACTAATAAGAAAAATTATATCAATACTATACAAAAGATAGCACAATATGAGAATGAAACTCTAATTAAAATTTGGATGAATCCAGATGACCCAGCTATTGTTTATGGTATTAAATGTTCAAAAATACTCAGAGCTTGTAAAAGTAAAAATGGTTATCATAGTGGATATACTTGGAGATTTCACGAGAGATATACTATTATAAGAAAGAGAAAATTTAAACTTTTCAATTTTTAATTTCATTTTTTATTTCTTAGAAAAATGAAATCTTCCAAGTCCATTTTACATGAACTCTATCAGAAGAGTTCAATGAAACCTATATATAAACATATTAACTTAGGAGATGATAGTATTCCTAAGTGGAAGAGTATATTATATACTATGGAAGGTAAGGAAATAGAATCAAGAGTATTTCCAAATAAATCTTTAGCAGATTTAGATGTAGCAGAGAGATATTTAGGAATATTGAATTCAAAGAAAAAGGTTTTTTACCAGAAACCTAGTAATCCTGATTATATTATATTAATAGACTTAGATAATATACCTAAAGCTATTAAATACGATTGGTCTAATTATCCAAATGCTTTGATAATAGGGTTTGTGGGTAAATGTAATTCTGGAATCTTTTCTAAGAAAGAAGAAATAATGTCTCAAATGGAATTGAGGATAGTCGATAGTGGTTCTAGTGAAGCTGCTGATCATGCTATCAGTTTTGAAGCGGGACTACTTTCTTCTAAATATAGTAAAAAGAAATGGATATTACTATCTGCTGACAAATTTATGGACACAACATCAAAATTATTATTAGAAAGGAATATATATTGTAGATGGTTAACATATTTAGAAAATTAAAATTAAAAATTTATCTTAAATGAGTGATCTAGTTATAAGATATTGGAAGGTTAAGAAAAATTATTTGAAAGTAAAAGGTGATGCTATAGCATCTTATCCTGTATTTTTATATGTAGATTGGGGTAATGGTAGAAATAGTAAGAAAAGTGTTTCTGGAATATTCAGTGTTAAAATAAAAGTCAAAGGATGTCCTGGGAAAATAAATATTTGGTTATCATCGGAAGATAGTCATGCTAAGGGATGTAGTGGATGTAGACCTAGAGAATATGCTTTGCCTGGAGAGAAACCCTGTCAATGTGGAGAAGTTGTTCCTTGTTTGGGAAACTTAGAGCCCGTTGATGGTTTATGTCCACCTTTAAAACCGAATCCTGATGAAGGAGATTTATCTCCATTAAGAATAACTCCTGTTACACTTAGAACTAAAGAATTAGTAGAGAGATATAAAGATGGATTTATACCAGTTAGAATATCTTGGGTATCCAAGGATGGGTCTCGTAATCTAACTTTAAATGAAAAGAACTATTTTTGGAAATATACTAACACATTTGATCCTACATGGAATTGGCAAGTAGAAGGTGAAAAATTATATGTTCAGAGTATTCAAGTTGAAGTCAAAGAAGGAGATACTAATTTTTTGACAATATGGCTTTTGAATGATACTAATATATCTGTTCAATTTAAGTATCCAAAGAGAGATCAACACCCCCAAATGTTAATAATAGGTGATCCTCAAATATATGAAAATGAATCTTTTGCTTATTTAGACTCACATAAGGTTCTAAATGCTGTTTTAAATAAATATTTGAAAGACGATAATAAGAGAATAGATGCTTTGGTTTTTGGTGGAGACAATTTCTATGATTGCCTGAGTGGAAGATTAAACACTGAGTTTTATAAAGGCGGTGGATCTAATGGTGCGCCTAAATTATCAGATAATTTCTATACTACACCAACAATAACTATTATTGGTAATCATGAATATTCTAATAATGGAGATGGTCCGATGGAAAGTGGATATGGTAGACAATATTTATTATGGTTTGCTATTGATGCTCATACATCCTTTTGGGACGGAGAAGCCGAATTTCCTATGCCTAAGTATAATACTGCTGATAAGATAGAATTCATACCATATGGATATACATTATGTTATTATGTTATTGGTAATTGTGGTTTTATAACAAATGATAATACTACTACAATAGAAACTGTAGATGCTAAGATATGGGCTCAAGTTAATTATGCTTTCAGTGAATTAAAAGTTGAAACTGTTTACTATATATCTCATTGGCATTCAGCATCTAAATATGCTAAACAAAGCACATTAGAAGCATTTGATGTGCTAAAAACAAAACTTCCTAATCAGAATCTAAAATTATATTTCACTGGACACAAACATATAAACATAAAAGAAAATGGTGGATTTATTATGGGTGGCAATGGATATGTAAAAATAGAGGATCCAGGTAGATGTCCTACATGTGAAAACTGTCCGGATTGTTGTCCAACTTTATTAACAAAAGAAGGAGAAGTCAAACAAGGATGGATAGGTGTTGATAGTCCCGGTTATGGTGCCATAGTTTAAGTTTCTTTTTCTCTAGAACTAAAATCAAATGATCTCATATTTAAAATTTAAATATGATAAGAAGACTTTTTTTAAATGTTTCTGAAGAGAAAACAAATATCGTTTCGTTAATTTACATCTAGAAGATGTTTGAAATATTTTCATGTATCTTATATCTAGATATTATTTTCTTTCACTTTGATTGATTTGAATATCTTTTTAATAAAAGATATTCTAAGTAACAAAAACCAAATTTAACAGAATTTAGTTAAGCTATGTCCTAGAGACATTTTAGTTGGGATAGATTTAAAATATTTTCATGTATCCTATATAAAGATGTTCTTTTCTTCCACTTTATTAGATTTAAAGTCTTTTTAATAAAAGATATTTGAACTAGTAAAAATGAAAATTAGATCCTAGAAATTTTTCAGTCAAGCTATATTCCAAATATGTTTTAGTTGGGATAGATTTGAAATGTTTTCATATATCCTATATCGAGATGTTGTTTTCTTCCATTTTATTAGATTTAAAGTCCTTTTAATAAAAGATATTTGAACTAGTAAAACGAATTTTTTAGTCGAGCTATATCCCAAATATGTTTTAGTTGGGATATAGCTTAACTAAAACATATTTGGGATATAGCTTAACTAAAACATATTTGGGATATAGCTTAACTAAAACATATTTGGGATAGATTTAAAATGTTTTCATGTATCCTATATCAAGATGTTATTTTCTTCCATTTTGTTAGATTTAAAGTCCTTTTAATAAAAGATATTTGAACTAGTAAAATGAAAATTAGAAGAAAAATAAATTTTTATCTTAAATTAGATCCCAAATATGTTTTAGTTAAGCTATATCCCAAATATGTTTTAGTTGGGATAGATTTAAAATGTTTTCATGTATCCTATATCAAGATGTTATTTTCTTTCATTTTGTTAGATTTAAAGTCCTTTTAATAAAAGATATTTGAACTAGTAAAATGAAAATTAGAAGAAAAAATAAATTTTTTAGTCGAGCTATATTCCAAATATGTTTTAGTTGGGATAGATTTGAAATTTTTTCATGTATCCTATATCAAGATGTTGTTTTCTTCCATTTTATTAGATTTAAAGTCCTTTTAATAAAAGATATTTGAACTAGTAAAAATGAAAATTAGAAGAAAAAATAAATCTTCATCTTAAATTGGATCCTAGAAATTTTTCAGTCAAGCTATATCCTAAAGATATTTCAGTTAGGCTATATCCTAGAAATTTTTCAGTCAAGCTATATCCTAAAGATATTTCAGTTAGGCTATATCCTAGAAATTTTTCAGTCAAGCTATATTCCAAATATGTTTTAGTCGGGATAGATTTGAAATGTTTTCATGTATCCTATATCAAGATGTTATTTTCTTCCACTTTATTAGATTTAAAGTCCTTTTAATAAAACATATTTGAACTAGTAAAAATGAAAATTAAAAGAATTTGTTTTTGTTATTTTCTAGAAATGTTTTGGTTAGGATATATTTGAAATGTTTTATTCTTATATCACGACGATGATTTCTTTCACTTTTATTGATCTAAATGCTTTTTATCAAAAAGTTATTCTAACTAACAAAAACTAAATTTAAAATAAAATAGATATTGATCTTTGGTGGAAAATTTATATAGGATATATCTCAAAGATGTTTGATTGATGTATATCTTAGAATTTTTTGATAGAGTTCTATTTTTGAAACATCTTTGACGAGTCTTATTTTAAAATTTATTTGCTTAACTTCTATCTCAAATTCGTTTTAATAAAACTATATCCAGAAAATGTTTCGATCTAGTCAAGAGAAAAAAGAAATTTCCTCTTTTCTTCTTCTTCCCAGAACCAAAAATCTTAGTTATCCTAAATAAAATT
>Ga0315284_10008674_pt1 | contig 14517 bp, 6 predicted proteins | sample YL17G09_16_MG_FD_203696 | JGI IMG/M metagenome (GOLD analysis project Ga0315284, IMG submission 203696) | Sediment microbial communities from Yellowstone Lake, YNP, Wyoming, USA - YL17G09_16 | ecosystem: Environmental > Aquatic > Freshwater > Lake > Sediment | place: USA: Wyoming | collected... | reverse complement strand
TGGCGCGAAGACGAGACCGGCCGCATTGATTGCCCCGAGGCGCGCGACACCCATTCCCTCGCGTTCTATCTCCCGCAAGCGTTCAGCGACATCACGGCCGAGTTCGATCTCATGACGAGCTATCGGGAGACCGGCTCGGGCGACGCCGGGATCATCCTCCGTGCCCAGGACGCGAACCACTACTACTGGGTGCGCTTTCCGTGGTGCGGTCAACAGCTGCGCGCCAAGCATTTCTGGGCGGCGATCTCGCGAGTTGATGAGTCCGGCTACATCCGCAATCTGAAGCTCGCGATGGTGCCGGGCGTCCCCAGCGAGACCGATCGCTGGTACCACATTCGCGTCGAGTGCGCGGGCGATGAGATTCGCGTATCGGTGGACGGACGACCGGGGCCGGTGGCAAAGGACACCGCCTTCGGCGCCGGCAGGATCGGCTTCGCCGGGTACGGCGGCTTCGCGCTGAGGAACATATCGGTTCGCGGAATTGCGGCCCCTGCGCAGCCCTGGGACGCGGCGCTGCGCCCGCCGCGGAACTGGTTCCATCCCGCCCCCAACCTTAAGGGCGGGCAGAACATGCCCTCGGTCTGCCGTACCCCAAAGGGCGACCTGCTGCTCGCGATCCCCTCGGACAAGGCCACCTTCCTGGTGCGTTCGACCGATAATGGTCGAACCTGGGGCGAACCGCAGGAGTTACCGGCAGCGCTGCACGGCGGGGTCGTGCATACGGCGAAGAGCGGCCGGTTGATGATTCAGGCGTTCAGCACCGAGCCGCGCCAGATCCTGACAGCCGAATCAAAGGATGACGGGCGCACCTGGTCCGGGCCGGTTGCGGCTGAGTTGAGCGGCGAATGGCCGAAGGATCCTGCGAAACTCAGCGCGTACGGCCCGCTGCTCGAACTTGCCGACGGCACCCTCGTGCGGTTTCTGCTCGGCGGCATGGCCGGCAATGAAGGGAAGAACGTCGTGCAATGGGGATCGATCCATTGCCAGGCGTTCGCCGTCCGCTCCACGGACGGCGGCAAGACGTGGTCGGCGCCTGCCAACCTCGATCGGCCGAGTTGGCCGGGGCAGGCTGCGGGCACGATTGACGGCTGCCTCGACCTGACTGAACCCGTGGCTGCGGTCCTGGATACCGGGCGTATCCTCTGCTACATTCGCCCCATCTACTCGCCGACGATGTGGGAGACGTTCTCCGATGATGGCGGGCAGACATGGGCATCGGCTCGCCGTGGCGCCTTCCCAGGCTACGCGCCGTGCATGACACGGACCACTTCGGGCGCGCTCCTGGTGGCACATCGATTCCCAGGGCATTCGATCAACGTCAGCCACGACAACGGCGTCACATGGGATGAGGGCACGACGGTTGATTTCCCGGTATGGGCGATGGGGTGCATGATCGAGGTCGAGCCCGAGGTGGTGCTGTTCGTCTACATGGATGCGAACCGGGAGTTCCTGCGCGCGCAGCGAATCCGGGTCACGCCGCAGGGACTGGAGCCGCTGCCCGCGGACGCCGGCGCATCGGAGAAGCGCGCCGCAGCAGGAGACCCGCGCGACCGGATGTGGATCTGGGGCACGCGGGAAGCACGCGGGGGCGATGAAGGCGGCCTGGCCGCATGGGCTGAGGCGAGTTCGGCGGCGCGGGCGAAGATGCTGGGGCTGCACAACGTCATCATCGCGGGCGGCAAGGTGCTGGAGCCGCGGGAAGCAGTTGCGCTAGCGCGCGAAAGCGCTGCGCTGGGCGGGCGCGTCGCGTATGAGGTTTGCCCCGGCGAGATGACCGGCAAGGCTTCTGACTACACGAAGGACCTGGACGCTGCTCGCGCGGCCGCTAGGGGAGTTGCGAGTCTTGAGGCGCTGCTCCTTGACGATCTGACGAGCCAGCAGGTGGCGGGGCGCGGAATGCCCGTCGAGGAACTCGCGAAGCTGTGCGGTGAGTTGCGCTCGGGGCCGCGACCGCTCCAGGCGTGGGGCGTGGTGTACACGATGAACCTCGATCACCCCGGGCTCGCCGATTACCTCAAACACCTCGATGTGATCAACCTGTGGACCTGGCGGGCGGAGGATCTGCGCGACCTCGAGACGCATCTCGCCCGCTGCGAGGCGCTGGCGCCGGGCAAACCAATTGTCCTGGGGCTCTACATGTACGACTACGGCGACGGCCGGCCGATGCCGCTCGATCTGATGCGCCGGCAGTGTGAGGCAGGTCTGAAATGGCTGAGGGAAGGCCGCGTCGCCGGGATGGTATTCCTCAGCATCACGAACGAACTCGCGGCGCTGGAATGGACGCGTACGTGGATCGCGGGGATCGGGGGCTGAAGGTGTCCGGCCGCTGTGTCTCTGCGGCAGAATGCGGGCTACCGCACGCGGAAACTCCACGGCTCACCACCGGCGCCCGGGGAACCGCCGAGGAAGGCGCCGCCGGGCCCGGTCGCGCGCACCTGCCAGTGGTATTCGTGGCCGGATACGAATCGCGCTGCCGGCGCGCGCGCGAATGGCGCCGTCACGTGAACCGAGAATACCTCATCGCCGCTCGCCTCATCGCTGACCGTCAACTCGTATCCCGTCGCCCCCCGGCACTCGGTCCAACGAAATGTCACATCGGCGTCACCGGCCAGCGTCGCTGCCGGGCGCGGCTCCTGCGGCTCGAGCACCGCCGCCAGCTCCAGATCCGCAACTGACGCGTGGCGCCGCGTCCGCGTCAAGCGAGAGCAGCGGTTGAAGTAGAGCGGGTTATCGCCGGCGTAAGCGTAGGCGCGGTACGCGCCGGGCGCGACGTTACGAAACTCGTAGTCGCCCTGTTGGTCGGTCGTCGCGCCTGCGCCCGGGACGAAAGAGCCATCGGCGCCCACAAGCCTCAGGTGGATCGCCGCAACGCCCGCGCCATCGTAGGTTACCCGGCCGCGAATCGCGCCGAGTGCTCGGGGGCCGCGGCTGGGCGACTCATCGGGCCGCCCTGTCGAGGCGGATGCGGTTTCGAGAGCGCCCTCAGGTTGAGGCAGTGCGGCGATCCGCACATCCTGTTCGGTGGGCGGCATGGGCGCTTTGAGCGGCGATGGTCCGGCGACGACCTGCTGTGAACTGTCGGACGGTGGGGCGGAGGGCGGGGTGTCGATCGCGATCTGCTGCGGGTTGCCGCCGGGTTGTGGCGAGCCGCGCGTCCCTGGAGGTTGAGCGACGAACGGCCCGCGGCGGTTCGTCGCGAATCCCGGCGGCGGTTGCGCCCTCGGACCGGTAAGTTGATACCCCATGAGCGTCCCGGCCGCGAAGACGACGGCGGCGGCGCCCACGCAGCCGAGCGCAACCGACCACCGGATCGATCCTCGCGCGGGGGCCAGCGCTGCTCGCAGACTCACTTGATCGGCGATACGCGACCCGAGTTCATCCGGCGGTGCAATCCGCTCGGCCGAAGCGGCGGCTACCAATGTGCGCATCTCCGCGACGGCGCGGCGACATTCGGAGCAATCCGCCAGGTGCGCTTCGACTCGCGCGCGCTCATTGTCGTCGAGGTCGCCCGACGCATACAGGGCGATAAGGTCAGCCAGTTTGGTGCATCTTCGCATATCACACCTCCCGCGCCGCGTCATCGCGGGCTCTTGCCGTCACAGGTACGCGCAAAACCCCGTCCGGAAGGAGCCTTGAGCGACGCGGCGCGTGACGCCCCATGTCAGCCTCAAGACTCCTGCAGATACGGCGCCAGGAGCTCCCGCAGGCGGCGCGTCGCCCGCGCCAGGTGGCATTTCACCGTGCCGGGAGCGCAGTTGGTCGCAATCGAGATTTCCTCAATACTCAACCCGGAGACGTGGCGCATGGTGAATACCATCCGCTGCTTCTCGGGCAGTTTCGTGACCGCGCGAAAGACGACGCCTCGCAGTTCGATGCGCTCCAGCGTCGTCCCGGGGTCCGGCAGGCTGCTGCTGAATGCTCGCTCATCGGTTTCGCTAATGACCGGATGCCGGCGCGTTTGCCGCAGGCGGTCTATGGCGCGGTTCATGGCGACGCGGTAGAGCCACGGCCCCAGTGAGCCCTGAACGCGCATGCGTGGAAGCAATTGGGAGAGCTTGAGGAAAACGTCCTGGGTCACGTCGGCGGCGTCGTCGCGGTCGTGCAGCACGCCATAGGCGACACCGAAGACCGCGCCCATGTGACGCCGCATCAGTTCCGCGAACGCCCCGGCGTCGCCGGCGGCGAATCGCGCTGCAGTGTGCTCGTCGCTTTCCTGCACGAGCTGCCTCGATCCTGGCCTCGCGATCACTGCGATCGGTGCTGCCGCGAGTGAGCCGGCTTCGACCTGACCGGTGCCTAGCGAATTGGCCACCGCGCCGGCCGCCGCCTGAACCGAGACTTCGGCGCATGCGCTCTGCGGAACTGTAAGCGCGACCTCCATAGCCTGCTCCTACGGGACCCTTTTCAGATCATACGAAGCAGGCCATGCAGAGGTTTACACGGGCCGTTTGCGCGGGGTTCGGCCCGTACGCTTGCGCCCCTTGATCGGCCAGGCCACACTGTGGGTTAGTTCACCGCGAAGGCCAGGTGTACCTGCGGCGGGTAAGAGCGGCACGGAAGCAGTCTCACGCGGTCTCTCTCATCGCCCCCGCCAGCCAACCACCATCTGCGGTCACTGCAGGGCCACCTCGATTCGTGCTGCCCGGGGCGGCAGACAGACGGGATAGCGGCTTGACGCGTGCTATCGAATATGGTATCGTCAATCGGGCTTTGGGGAATGGTCACGCGCGAGAAACGGCGCCAGAAGGTCGAGCAACATCCGAAACACGTGCGCTTTGAAGAGTTGGATGCCTTACTGCGTGCGTACGGATTTCAGGTGCGTCGACCGGGCCGTGGCGGCAGCCATCACTTCTATCACAGGGGACACCATGTCATCAGCGTGCCCAAGAGACGACCGCATCTGAAAGAGTACGTTGTGCGCCGGACGCTTGCGATGCTCCAGGAGATTGACGCTGAGGGAACTGACGATGACGAACACAACCGCCGAACGTGTGGATGAGTACCTGCGACTGCCGTACACAATCCAGCTTCGCCAATACGAAGACGGAACGTTCTTCGCGGAGGTGGCAGAGCTACCCGGCTGCATGACCGAGGCGGACAGTGCGGAGCAGGCGCTCGAGATGATCAGAGACGCGATGGCCGGCTGGATTGAGGTGGCGCTGTCCGAAGGTCTGTCGATCCCTGAACCTGCGGCGCAGCCGGAATACAGCGGTCGTTTCCTTGTGCGTGCTCCCAAGACCTTGCACCGGGATCTTGTCCGCCGGGCGCGAGCCGAAGGCGCAAGTCTGAACCAGTTCGTAGTGACCACGCTCAGCCGCGCTCTCGGTGAGCCGAGACGGATGACGGGTCGGCCGACAGCGGCAAGCCGGCGGCGGGGGGGTTGAGGAGATCGGCACTTCCCCGACCACGGCTCATCGGCTCCTGCTCTTGCTCGGCGGCAGCGATGGCGGGATTCTCGATCTCGTCGCCGAGGAGTTCGTCCCTGCGGCGGGCGGACGTGATTGCTCGATCGCGCTGCTGCTCATAGGCGGCGAGGGGTGGGAAGGTCATGTGCCCGAATACGTCGAGCCGTGGACGAGGCGCGGCGCCACACGGCACGACATCATTGTGCCCGGCGACGACGGCGATCTCGATCTGGCCGCGGCATCGGCGCGGCTGCGTGAGGCGACCGGCATCTTCATCGGCGGCGGACATACGCCGACGTACCACCGGCTCTGCGCGACCGAGCCGATCCGCAGCGTCATTCGCGAGCGCCATCAGCACGGGGTTCCGGTCGCCGGCCTGTCCGCCGGAGCCTTGCTCGCTCCGGAGATGTGTGTCATGAATCCGGAAGAGATCGGTGGCACGTCGCTGCGAATCGAGCCCGGCCTCGGCCTGGTGGACAACCTCATTGTGGATGTGCACTTCACAGAACGCGAGCGGCTGCCGCGTCTGCTCGAGGCGATGGCGAGGACTCGCACGACGCGTGGGCTGGGCATAGATGGTTGTGCGTGTGCGGTGCTGGTCAACGGCCGATCGAAGCGGGTTCTGGGCGGGCCGGTCTCCCAGGTGACGATGACGGACTTCGAGACCAGGTCCTATCGCATCATCGAAGGCGACCGCGGCAAGTAACACCGGCCAGGTGAAAGGGGCTCCAGGGATCACGTCCTGTCGATGCGCGCGGGTCGGAGAACCTGCGCTACCGTGCGGCATGGCGTGGTACGACAGGATTTCATCCTGTCGACATGTGGACAGGTTGAAAACCTGTCCCACCATGGAGGTGATTGGGCGGGTGACCCATTCGACAAGCTCAGGACAGGCGTGGGGCCGCCCCTACAATGGCAGCGCCGCAAGGATCTGTTCCGTCAAGTCCGCGATGATGCGGCGCTGAGTCTCATACAGCTGCGGATTGTCTTTGTCGGCCATCACTGCGGCTACGGCTGACGAGATGGCACTCTCAGCTTGATCCGCCAGATCCGTTCGTCCGGCGGCCCGCGCGCGCTCACCCGCCTGGCGCAGCAGCAGCATCACCCAGTAATCCTCGATGCCGTCGCGGTAGGCCTCCCAGCGCTTGCTGGGCACGATCTCGCGGCCCTGGTAGATCACCAGGTACTCCTGCTCGTTGCCTGCCTGCCACTGGTCGGTCGCGGTGGTGTTGTAGGTCCAGAAGCCGACGCCGTTGATACGCTTTTGCCACGCCAGCCAGCCCTGGCTGCGATAGTAGCCGCACGGCGACAGCGAATGGCTGCCGCCCGCAGTATCGTATATCCACACCTGCTTGCCGGTCGAACGCAGGAAGTCCATGCGCGTGACGTCCTCGGGGATCTGCTCCTCGACAATGCCGCGGTGGGGCTGCCAGATGTCAATGTACGGCGCGAGCTGCTTCAGGTCATCGAGCCGAACCTCCACCGGCCCCTGGAAGAAGTCGTAGTACATCTGGATGCGCGGATCAACGCTCTTCGCGAACTTCGCCGCGCGCAGCAGATTCGGGATCTGCTCGCGGCCCGCCTCGTCAATCGGGTACCAGGCCCAATCCTTGTAGTCCAGTCCCAGCGACTGCGCGTGCGCGGCCATCGCCTTGAGCCACGTCGCGCAGAGTTTCTCCCACGCCGGCGAGAACATCTCCAGTGCGCCCGAGAGTTGCGGCGAGCCGGTGAGATAGAGCAGCCAGCCCTTGGGCCGGTGGTACATGTTGAAAAGCGCATCATGCGCGGTGAAATCGAGCGGCGCCAGCAGATTGCCCTCGGCGTCGGCATTGGGCGGGACCGCGGACGCGCCGACGAACGGGAAGACGGTGGTGTAATGCGCGAGGAGATCGTCGGCGGCCTCCTGCATCTTGTCGGCGGTCGTCCCTGCATCGAGATACGCCCACTGGCATGACGCCAGCGGCGACCGTCCCTCCAGCGCGATTCGGCGAACAGTGATCTCCAGCGGCATCTTGACGGTTTCGATGCCCGGCGTGATCGGATCGAGCGTAATCTCGCCGCGATAGACGCCGGGGGCAAGCCCGCCGGCATCCACGCCGATCCACAACTGCGCCGCCTCCCACGGAGTGACGCTGATGTTGTTGATGACATCGAGTTGCGGCAGGGCGTCCGCGTAGAGCCTTCCGTTGGTAGAAGGCGCGAAAACCACGCGGCGTAAGGTCAGCGCCTGCTGCGCGGGCGCCACCGTGTCGCCTCCATCGGCTTTGAGATCGCCTGCAAGGATCCGAAGTGGCAGCTGTTCATTGCGGAAGTTGAAGATGTTCAATGCGATAGGATGCTTCTCATTGCGGCAGAGCGTCACGGCCAGGGTTGCGACTGAAGGGCTCTCAGGCACGGCGTCCGAATCGAAAGCCGCGTATGGCTGCGCGGACCAAGCGGCGAAGTCGCGCTGACCTTTCTCGCACGCCGCAGCTGCAAATCGCGCGTTGGCCGCGAGCCGGCTTGCACGATCGATCAGCGCGCGGACCCGCTCCGCCGTGCGGCGTTGCTCGGCCTGCCCCAGCGTGTCGTAGCGCGCCAAGTCCGGGCCGGCCATATCGTTGCTGATGGCGCCGATCGCGGTCGTGACGTGCCGCGCGCCCTGGGCGTCAGCCGCCGTAAGCCTCGCCGCGGCATCCTGGGCCTGGCCGAGGAGTCGTGTGAGTTCGGCCATGTCGCGAGCGAATGGCGTCACGTGGACGGTTCGTTCCCAAAGCACCGGGCGCGCTTTGCTGTTCGCCGACGTGACCGAGACTCCGAATCGGTATTGTCCGCCGGCAAGGATCTCGTAGCCCATTTCGTATGATCCTTCACCCTTGCGTTGCCGCCGCTCGCTCACGAAGGTGCGGCCCTCAGGCGCATTGACTTCGAGCTTCACCACGGCCTCATCGTGCGAATCGTTCTCGACCTTCACCCCGAAGACGCCGGCGCCCATCAACAGCGCGCCGGGATCGGCGGAGATGATTCGAATGGGAAGCCGCCGCGGGGCTGCCGCGACGCGGACGTCGCCGCGGTTCGCCGGATCGTCACGGAAGCCCGACCACGCGACCTCCGCCTGAGGCGTCGACTGCGGCGCGAGGAAAACGCGCACCTTGCCGCTCTCATCCGGAACGACCAGGCCGAGCCCCTCCGGCAAGGCAATGACTGCCGGCGTGGCGTTGACGCGCCCCGTCAACTCGTGCTTTTCGAGCAGCTTACCATCTGCGGAGAAAACGTAGAGCTTGCTTCTATGGTCACCGATCGTCAGTTCGAGTGCCCCGTCCGAGTTCAGGTCGGCAATGCACGGCGGGACGACGGTGCGGTAGTCCAGTTTGGCGGCCCAGATCTGTTCGCCGCGCGCGCTCAGGCAGTAGAAACGTCCGTCGTCGTTGGCGAACACGACCTCCATGCCCGGCGCAGGCAGGATATCGGCGACCGCCATGCTCGAATCCACCGCCGCTCCCGAGTTGAACTTCCAGACGACCGCGCCGCTGCGACCGTCCAGAGCATAGGCGAACCCGTCGCCCGATGCGGTGACGACTTCGACACGCTTGTCGCCTTCGAGATCGGCGATGACCGGACCGGTGTAGGCATCGCCGCCCGTCTTGAACGTCCATAGCTCCTGGCCTTTGCGATTGAGGCAGCGGATCATCCCGTCACCCGCGCCGAAGACGATCTCCTCGACGCCATCGCCGTTCACATCACCGATGGCTGGCGGACATGCCACAACAGCACCCTTCGGCGGGCGGTACCGCCACACAAGCTTGCCCTGCGCCGAGAGGGCACATAGACCGCCTGTCTCGTCGCCCACGATGATGAGGGGCGGGCCGCCGTTCGCACGCAAGCCCGGTTTCGTCACGCCGAGTATCGCAGGGCTGCTCCAGTTTATGAGATCTCCAATGCGAGTCTGCCACAGCACCCGTCCCGCCGCGCTCAGACACCAGATGCGCCCCCTCCAATCGCCGACCACTAACTCCAAGCCCGGCTCAGGCAGGATGTCGGCGGTTGCCGGCGGCACTGTGATTGCAGCCATGCCGGGCGAGATCCATTTCGGCACACCGTCGGGCGTCATGGCCACGACCTCGCCGCCGTCGGTGCCGAACACGATCTCCTGAAGGCCGTCGCCCTCGAGGTCAACGACGGTTACCGAAGAACGCACCCGCGCTCCGGCGTCATAGACCGACTGCTCGACGAGCAGGTCGGTAGCGGCCGGCGCTGCCCACGCTAACGCCAGCCCGGCTAAAGCAGCCAAGGTGATGGCAAGCCGCATATGTCTCATCGGAGGCTCTCCTTCCGGCAGAACACGTTCAGGGTGCGCTCGCAGAGAGTGGGAATCGGCGCGCAATAGCGTAGGGGCGGCTCGCGAGCCGCCCATTGACCCCGACGCGCCGCGGTATCACATGGTGCTCGCCGCACAAAGGATGCCCGCGGCGAACCGTCACACCCACATGCCCACGCTTTTCGCTCAATGTGCGCTCGGCCCTGCCGGCACGGCGCGTTCCGAGGCGCAGGATTAGCGCAGCGCATGCGCGAAGTCAACGAACCATGCCAGCGCCCCGATCGCTTGTGCTGCTCGCGGTGGCCGCCCTCATCGCCGCGCTGTCGTGCGGGACCGCTTCGGCGGCGCCGCACAACTTCCTCCGCGACGGCGGCTTCGAGCAATCCGCGCCGGGCGGCGTTTCACCCGGGTGGGTCATCTACAACTCGTGCGATGTCGTTGGCGATATGCGTCACAGCGGCGCGCAGTCGCTGCGCATCAACGGGGCAGCAACGGTCGAGCAAAGCGTCTTCTCGCTCGTATCCGGGCGATCGTACGCGTGCAGCGGTTGGCTCCGCACGCAGGACGTCCGCCCGGCCAATGGCAACGGGTTCGCCTACCTCGCCATCTACCAATACGACGACGCCGGTTCACTGCTCGCCTTCACTGACTTCGCACAAGTCAAAGGCTCCTCGGACTGGACGCGGTACACCCACGCCTTTCAGGTCGCTGCGGGCGCGGCGCGTGTCGCCCTCCGTGCGGGAATCTTCCAGGCAGGCGGCACCGCGTGGGCGGATGACTTGACCCTCGTCGAGGGCCGCGAGCCGGCGGAATGGGAGCCTGCGATGGATACCTCGTCCGCGGCTGCCGAGCGGCCCGACCGCGTGGCGATCCTGCGCGATGATCTGCCCGGGATGGGCGCTCCATCATCGCCCGATCATCTCGCGCAACTGCTGAACGCCGCGGGAATCCAGACGCGCTTCCTGACCGCCGACGAACTCGCGGATCCCGGCATATTCAACCGCGCCAACTTCGACCTTGTGGTGCTCCCCTACGGCCCGACTTTCCCCGTCGCCGCGCACCGCGCATTCCAGCAGTTCCTGGTCGAGGGCGGCGATTTCATCAGCATGGGCGGCTATGCTTTCGACAACCTCGTCGTGCGTGCGGCGCAGGGCTGGGCGCCGCAGATGCAAGTACTCGCGGGAGAGCAGCACGCGATCCCGATTGGCGGGGACTTCGAGGGTGCGCCGTGGCAAACCGATACGCCCGAGGCCTGCGCGGTTGTGGCGAATGTGGTGCATTCCGGAAAGCATGCGCTTCGCGTGCAGTTGCCGCCGGCGACCGGGGCTGTCTCCGCTGGGTGGCATCACGACGTTCCGGTGGAACCGGGGCAGGAGTATGTGTTCTCGGGCTGGATCAAGGCGGGCGCCCTGGGGCGCGAGGCCGACGGCTTCGCCTATCTCGCGGTGTATCAATACGGCCCGGACGACAAGCTCGTGACGTTCCGAGACATCGCGAACGTGACGGCGCCGCAGGACTGGCAGCGCTACGAGTGGCGGTTCCGGGTCGCAGGGGGCGTTACGAGGGTGCGCCTGATCGCCGGCCTGTACAACACGAGCGGCACGGCGTGGTTCGACGATCTTGCACTGGTGCGCGTGCCCCCGATCGTGCGGATGAACACTCGGACAGGCGTGCCCGCGGATGGACTTCAGGTCAGCCCGCTGCAGATCGGGGCGTTCGACCCGTCGTATCCGCTGGAGCGCGCCGCCTTCGCACGCGGCAACGAGAGCGGTTTCGTGTTCCCGGCCGACCTTAGGATCGACGGCCCATTCGAGGGATATGCGGCCAGCGGCGTGGTGGGCTACAATCAGGCGCGATGGGTGTCGCTCATTGATGCTCATGACCGTTACGGCCGATTGCGCGGGAGCATCGGCGCTCTGCTGCGCAACTACGCCGGGGCGTACGCGCGCTCGAGTTGGGCATTCTTTGGGGTGACGAATCGCGACCTCTTCGCGTCCGGCAATCCGGAGACGGAGCAGGGATTCGTCCGCCTGGTGAAGTTGATGCTCGCGGACACATACTTGCACAATCTGGAAACCGACCGCGCGTGCTATGACCGAGGTGAGACGGTCAAGATCGTGGTGCAAGTGTCTAACTTCGGCCGGCGTGCCCGCGAGGTGACGGTGAGGTTTGATGTCCAGAGCAATGAACCAGCGGCGAGAGGCCGGGATTCGGCGGGGATTGGAATCCCCGCCCGACAGGAGGGATTGGAGAAGCCGACGCCTCCGGAAGTGACCCGCACCGTCGCGCCCGGCGAAACTGCGATCATTGAGGCGGCATGGACGCCCACTGCCTCCGACGCCAACTTCTACCATCTCTCCGCGACCCTGTCGCTCGACGGGCAGCCCGCCGACCGCATGGAGACCGGTTTCTGCATCGCCGACGACCGCGCAATCGTATCCGGCCCGGCCGCCGAGTTCAAGGACAACTACCTCGAGGCCGGCGGGGCGCGGCACTTCCTGCTTGGCACCGACACCTACGGGAACATGTTCGGGTCGGCTGCGCAGAACCCGACGACATGGGCGCGCGACTTGGCGGCGATGCGCGATAACGGCATCGCGGTGTATGAGAACCTGCAATTCTACCCCGGCAGCTTCCCGACGCCATACGTTGCCGATGAACGCACCGCACGCCAGGCGCGCGCGATAGTTCAGCTCGCACAGCAGCTTCGGTTGATCTACGTCCCTGGCCTACTCATCGGCTACGACACGGCCGCCACGAACGGCCTCTTCCAGCAGGAGGCCCGCTGGTGCGAGAGCTTCGCGCGCACGTTTTCGAACGCTCCCGGCATGATCTACTACACTAACGGCGACTTGCGACTCGACCTCCGCGACACGCCGGAACTGCGCGAGCTGTACCAGAGTCTCCTTAATGAGCGCTATGGAACGCCCGCCGCGCTCCAGCAGGCATGGCAGGCGGACCCGCCGATCACCTCGTTCGACCAGATCGCGGTCGCATCGCCCACGTCACGCGGGTGGGACGACCTGCGCGTACGCGACTGGCGGCTCTTTGAGCAGTGGCTGGTGCGACGCTGGCTGACGGCGATGCACGATGCGAGCAAGGCGGGCGCGCCGGAGAGGCCGACCACGGTCGAGTTCTACCAGAGCCCCTACGGGGGCATCGACCTCCGCGCGACACTGGGCCCGATCAACATCGGCAACATGGGCTACTTCGGTCTGAAGGGCAGCGACATTGCACAGTTCCCGTCACGGTTCAAGTTCTCCGACATGCGCGCGTACGGGCAGGGCCTGAGCATCGGCGAGTTCGGCTGCAAGACGCATCCGGCGTGGGCGCAGACGCATGACTACCATCAGACGCGCACCGAACAGGAGCAGATCGATCTCTATCTGGCGGTGCCGCACTATGCGCTTGGCCTCGGCGGCTGCAAGGTGCACAACTGGTGCTGGTCCGACGCCGAGGAATCCATATTCCCCTGGGGCCTGGTGCACTCCAACGATCGCGTGCCGAAGCGGGTGCTCAGCGCCTACCGCAACACCGCGCTGCTCTTCAAGCATTTCGAGCCGGAGTATCGCCCGCCCGCGGTGTGGGTTGTGACGCCCACAAGCCATCGAGCAGGCGCGAACGGCGACCAGGTGTACCAGGCGACGCTGGCGTGCATCCAGGGGCTGATCGAGGCGCGGGTGGATTTCGGCGTGATCGACGAGGACCGGCTGCAGCCGTTACCCCCCGGCGCACAAGCCCTCTTCTGGCCGCTGCCATACTGCCCCACCGATGCGACCGTCGCTGCGGTCGCGGCATTCGCGCGGGGCGGCGGACACGTATACGTCTCCGGCGATTTCAGCTTCGATCCCGATCGCAAGCGGACGCGCGCCTATCGCCTGGAACGGCTCGCCGGCGTGCGATTTGTGCACCAGAACTTCCAGGGCATTGCGACGCCGAGGGGCGAGCCGCAACTGGCGCAGGTCGCCGACGATGGATGGGCTGGCCTCGCCTCCTGGCGCGGCTGGCCAACCATCTCGATCGAAGCGGCCGGCGCGAAGGTCATTGCGCGCGGCCCGATGGGTGAGCCGCGACTCGTAGTGAACCGCATCGGAAAAGGGGAGGTCGTTTACACGCCCGATATCCTGGAGGCCACGCCGGGCAGCGAAGCCGCGGTGCGCGCCCTCTACCGCGCGGTGCTCGGCTCAGCTCGTATCCCGCGGCTGCAGATCGAGCCCGATGTGCCCGATGTCCATGCCTTCCGCGTTTCCACGCGCGGCGATGGTGCGGCGTACGTACTCTTCAACGCGCATGCGACCGACGCGCAGTCCGTCACGCTGCACACGAATCATCACGAGTACGAACTGACCCTCGGCCCACAGAAACCAGGGTTCATACTCGAAGACGCCGGCGGCCATACGTTGGGGATCGAGGCTGGCGGTCTCGTGCGCCGCGACGGTAGAACGCTGGCATCTGCCGATGCGCATTTCATGTTGACGGCCGAGGATGGCCGGGACATCCCGCAATCGCATGCGCTCCTTCTGATGCCGCTGGGCGAAGGGAAGATCCGCCTTGCCCGGCGCAGGGCCGTGGTCAAGGCGCAGGTGGGGCAGGTCGTCGGTGGCGAGTGGACCCCGTTCGAGACATTCGCGCCCCGTCGCACGCCGCAGGGCATCGAACTCGACATTGATCCCGACCGCGCGGCGAGCTTGATCCTGCTTGCGCCAAACGACCAGCTGGCGCTGGTCGGCCAAAACGTAGCCAATACCCTGACGGAGCCTTGATCCCGCATGAATCCACTGGTGGGCTCCCGAACGGTCACGTACGCATGACCAT
>Ga0315284_10008672_pt1 | contig 14521 bp, 24 predicted proteins | sample YL17G09_16_MG_FD_203696 | JGI IMG/M metagenome (GOLD analysis project Ga0315284, IMG submission 203696) | Sediment microbial communities from Yellowstone Lake, YNP, Wyoming, USA - YL17G09_16 | ecosystem: Environmental > Aquatic > Freshwater > Lake > Sediment | place: USA: Wyoming | collected... | reverse complement strand
GCCTCGATGCATCGAGCAACCGCTTCGGCATTACCCTTGGTCAACTCTCTCTCGGAAGTGTAATATGAGCCACCCTCACTCCCGATGACTAAGAAACGGTCAAGTCTCTTCCAGTCGTCGATTCCAAATGCGAATCCGCCTGCTGAGTTTGGAACCTGATTGCTTCCCGGTATCTTCTCCGACTGAGGAGTTACCTTTGTTCCGTACCCTTTGCTTAGATAGTTGCCTGTCTTCATTTGCCTCTCCTTTTACTAAAAAGATTGGGTAAGTTATTTTGCTGGGGTGCGTTCTGGTGTCCCAGATAACCCAACAATTCGACCCAATCTATATTACCTTTAAGCAGGATAAGCTTTACTCTGGGTGGTTTTCAATTTCAAGTTGATAACCCAAAGAATCGACCCTGCTAAAATCTACAGAGTGGGATAAGTTTCTCTCAGGGATAATTAAGTTCCCTATCGCCCCTTACGGGGTATGGCGGGAATTTAGCCGATAACCCTAAGAATCGACCCCACAATATTCACCTTTTAAAATATGCCAGATAAGTTGTTTACTGGGGTAATCATTGATGGTAGATAACCCAATAAGCCGACCCGACAATATTCACTTTTAAAATATGTTGGATAAGTAGCTCTCAGGATGTTTGACTGCTACTCTACCAACTGAGCTACTCTCGCATGTTTATTATGGCAGGGGATTAAGGACTCGAACCCTAGTCTATTCGTTTGGAGCGAATTATCCTTGCCACTAGAAGAATCCCCTATGGTCTGGGTGGTCTGACTTGAACAGACGACCCCTACGTCCCAAGCGTAGTGCTCTACCAAGCTGAGCTACACCCAGATATTATTGATTGATTATTAAGGTACTAAAAAAGGGCTTCTCCTTTTACTTTGGGAAGAAGCCCTTGGTGTGAATGTGTTTGCTTAATCTCTAGTCTATCGGCTTACTTCCCCCTGTATGGGTAAAATTTGGCAGTTCAATCGCACAATCCGACATACTCGGTGTCACGAGTGACCACCGCTTCGTTATGCGCCCATACTGTTGAGATAATATCTTTCCCATCGAATTTCCTTATAGGTTTAGATTCTAGCACGCTAAATGGAAGTTTGTCAATACCATAACCCCTAAAACAAAGAAACCGCTTCTTCAGCGGTTCCCTTGCCTAAGTGAACTACAACAGTTGAATGGATACGACGCTAATATATTACTTCAGTGCTTATGTTTTGTCAATACCCCGCCTACTTATCCACTGCAAAAGGGGGCACACCCGCATATGCCAAGAGAAGCATTGCGCTCAGTGCGATTATTATAGCAACCAGCAACCACTGCTTCCACTTGGGGCTTTTGCCTACTGCAGGTTGAGGCGCAGAGGCAGTGGGGATTAGAGGAGCCTCGGGTGTTGGGGCAGGCGGAGGCGCAGGGACGGGCGGAGGTATCGTCTCTGGCGTGGGCAGTGGGTCTCGTAGCAATATGGGTTCTTCTGGCAATCCCCGACTGGACCAGTGCCTGTATATTTTACCGTGAGCGTTATTCATGCACTTCCAATAGCCCCCCTCGATATTATATTTAAGGGGCACCCGACACCTTGGGTCTGGACATTCAAGGAAAAGCCCGCCACAACTCCAGCACCTCCGTAGATGAGGGTTCGGATTGAGGGCAAGGCATTTTCGGCACCTGCTTAATATTCCTTTCTCATCCACCCCCATTATCATGTCCTGCATTCTCCACCACCATCTCTCCTCCTTTAATAAGGCTCCTCGGTCCCTATCGGTCAGTTTTTCGAAGGGCACACAACTGGATTGCAATTGTTCGTGGGGGCATATAAAGGGCTGAGTATAGAACCTTCGGCACCATGAACATAGAGTGGTTTCGAACATCTTTATATACTCTCGCCTCCGCTCGGAGAGGATGTCCCTATCTGTACCTTTGACTACTTCGATTACCCCAGAGGAATCGAATTTGCAGTAACACCGTCGACACCTCCATATGTCCCCCACTGTTTGTACTACGTCAAGCGACCAGCAGTAGGGACACTCCTCTGGACTATTATCGTAGGCGGTTCGAAGCGCAGGGTCAGAGAGGACTTCATATGCTTGATTGATTTTCGCCATCATCTCATGAGCCTCGGGGTCTGGGTTTCGGTCGGGATGATACTGAAGAGCAAGTCTGCGGAACGCCCGCTTGATTCCTTGCGGAGTAGTTTTCTTATCAGCTTCCAGTATTTCGTAATATCGGTATCGTCTGCTCATATCACACCTATATACGCCAATATCAATATAACACTCAAACCAACGACCAAGGCACCCATCAGCAGTTGCTTCCACGGGACGCTCCCAACAGCTTCAGGTTGAGGCGCAGGGGCGTCGGGGGGCGTCGGGATAGGTGCTGGTATAGGCACAGGCGCAGGGGTCGGTTTCTGCTTCTTCTTTCGCTTGGGGGCAGGTATTGGATGGGAGACGAGGGTTGGTGCTGGTGTTGAGATAAATTCTTCTGCAGGCGCAGGGGCGGGTGGGCGCATCATCTTATCGAAATTATCAGCGAATTCTTTCTCTTGCCAAATATTATCTTCTAAAGCGAGTTCAGCATTCCGCTTCTTGCCTTCATCCTTCTGTCTATTACCCTCGCATTCACTGCATGGGCAGTTCCACGGATGCATATATGTTCTATCTGCTAAGCCCATACTGCCAAGATACTACCAAGTGTGCAGGATGTCAATAACCTGCGGTTAATGTTAGATTTCAAGTCTTCTTAGGTTGATGCTTTAGTTTGTTCTGTACTTTCTGCACCCTCCTCACGAGCTCCTCGTAGTCCTTCATCCATGTCTCGGGTGCACCATTTTTCTTCAAAGCTCTTTTTATACACCGTAGAGTATTCGTAGGGTTTTCGTTATATTCGTCCTTGACCAAAGCATTATAGCGGGCTATTAGACCTGCAAGCCTATGGGCTGGTTTACCCGTCTTTTTATAGGCATACACATCTGCCGATGTCTCCCTCATTGCGTATTCCATCGGACTTCTGGGGTGTTCCGAATGGTGATGGATGCTATGGTGTATCTCGTGATACTTGTCTGTTGCATCGCTTTTCTTTCGTATTAGGTAGATTGTATTTGTGGGCTCATAATAATACCCGCCTACATTCTTTAAATCCACTTTCGTGGGACAATCTTTATATATGCCCTCAACACTATTGACCCACTTGATTTTCCTCGTCGATTTCACGCTTTGCCCTCCGTTTAGACACCCCGTATTATCCCTCTTTTTTGTATATACTTACACGCCTGTGCAATCTCATTCTTGGATAGTCCTAGGTCTTTACTCCGACTTTTGAAATATTTCACAGCCTCACTCCAGTGCGATGCCATATGTTCTCTCATTTTTGGTGGAGCATCGCCCAACATTACGTCGATAACATATACGGCACGCTTTATCGGTAAATCGCCAGTTCTATGATTTATTTTATAATGAACATATTTCTCCGCCTCTGCCTCTCTTTTCCAAATCTGCATTTTCGTCAGCCCAATAATCCCCGGCTCATGCAATTGTGTATGTGCGAATTCATGATTCAATATATGTTCATTAACAAGACCCTTGCGTTCTTTCCACACCTTAATAATAGGCTTCCCGTCTCTGGTTTTATCCGCAGTAGCGATAGCCCCACCTTTTAACTTATACTTCAGGGTTTTCTTGGGAATAACCACTGTGACCCCATGCCATGTCTTTGGTATTATCATAGACCCTCCACGCTACTTCTTAGTGATTTGATGTGCCGTTAAAACCATATGCCCATGCTGTTGTTTAATAAGAGGCTTTGCCTTTTGTATTGCCTTTGCCTTGCTCGTGGCAAAAACCACTATTTGTCTGTCACCTTTCCGCTTGAGGGACTTGCCTCCGCCCATCGGACGGTTCTCTTTTTTATATGTGATGGTATTTGTAATTATGTACATTTTTACTGGTACCGAGTCGCTACGAACGGGTTTCTTCTTGATTACCATGTCATCATCCTTTTCTGCTCTCTTTAATAGTCATCGCCTTCGCTATCGGTTCGGCTTCCCCCATGCGAAATCTGCGCCTCTCCACACTAAGGCATCAGCCTGCTCCTTTGTCGACCATGGACCAAAGAACCTCTTGTGGGAGGCACTCTTTTTAGGCTTATCGCCGTTGGATTTACCCCTCACCACCTTTATTTTGTGATAACCAAATTCTTCCAGATACCAATTCTTAATAGGCGTCTTCTTTGGTGTTCCTTTTTGCCCCACCGAGTCACTCCTAACAGGCTTCTTCCTTTTCATCGCCTCTTTCCCTTCCCGTATCGCTTTCATACTCTCTTCCTGCAATATAACGCATGTGTGTGTTTCTTCTTTGCACGCTTTTCTCCAAGCCCTCTCCGAGGTTGCAAGTTTTTGTTTATACTGTGCCATAGTCATATTGGCTGGCTTGCCCCCACCAATATATGCTCCCAATACACCGCTGGCTTTTATCCTTTTCTTTTGAGCCTTCTTCCAATTCGCAAATACGAGCTTCAAGGTCTTATTGGTTACCATATCATCCTCCTTCTTTTCCCACGATTTAAATATTTACCTTATCCCCAGTTGCGTGTTTTTGCTTTTCCATAACAGGTGGCGCACAGCTTGGGGCTCCCCATATATTCCTTGCGAGCTTTAGTGGATGGTTTTAAGCACTCACATCTTGAGCATACTTTGGCTCTCACCGCTGGGTCTGAGGAGTATTTCACGGAATGACCCTCACTATCATAATGCTGTTTCTTATACTTTTCATATACTTTCGTTCCGCAATAGCTTCCTTCTTCTTAATCGCTATTTGATTAGCCTTCTTGGTATGATATGGACTACATATTGGTTTGTGGGGCACCGCTTCACACGCGTTCCCACATCTACGGTCCGCTATATGGGGCTTGCAGTGTAAAAACGGCATCAAGACTATAGGTGACGAGTGCCGTCGAAGATAATTTAGTGCGTATCGAGATGTTACTAGAGCTTCCTGCGAGAATCAAGAAAGGAGAAAAAGAGCTGGCTGTCATGTTCTCGCTCATTAATATGTCGCCGACAACCACGAATTGAGCAGCATTCCCAACCAGCGTCGGATTGTTGGTAACTCCTGTCCAATCAAAATTATTACAATAAACATCAGTCTCTATTGAATCTATATGTAATGTCGTGCCTGCTACTGGGAACGAGTTAGCGTCAAAATAAACGTCGTCTTGGTCTGGGAATGCCGCAGGGAAGGGTGCGCCAGCAATCCCGCCAGAAGTAGTTGACCATGAATTAACATCCTCCCAGTAGACATCAGAGCCAGCCACCAGAGTTATGGTTAAATGACCTGTTGGGTTTTCTGTTTGAATGACGTTTGAGCCAGCAACTAGGCTTACTGGGGTTTCGTTTAGCGCACAGTTACCGCTATCACCGCTACCCGTGGCGGTTCCTGTGGTTCCAGATGCCAAGAATATAGTAAACGTCCCAGAGGTTGTGACATGAACTACATTAGTGCCGATAACCAAGTCGGCAGGTGATTCCGTAATCACTCCTGTTCCATTAGTGATTGTCCCTTGGTTGGTTACCAGATATCTCTCCTCAGCGGCAAACGCTACAGCAGGGTTGAATAGACCTGCAAGCAAACCGAATACCACCGACAACACTAATAGGCTACCAATCACCTTCGCCTTCATTTACTCACCTCCTTTCCACATCACCTGATAAGTCCGTGCTCCCGATGGGTCGTTCAACCCCCGACTACGGTAGATATGCTCATCCCACACTGTACACTTTTCGCTTATACCTTTCATATTATGGTACTCCTATCTTACTTCGGCAAATATAGGCTATCCGCATATTTCGGGTTATGTATATATTTTTCCAGCCTTCTGTAATCCTCAAACCATGAAGGTGGGGCTTTCACCTGCTTCAATGCATTGTGGATATACCTCAATGTTTTTGCAGTAGTTTCTTTATATGTGCTTAAATGAACGTCTATAAAAATACCCAGTAGATGTTCATATTGATGCGACGGCTGGTGTATTTTTTTAAATGAATACATATTCGCTTCTATCTCATGTAATACATACATTCGTGGGTCTCTTTCTTTTGCGGGATGCCTTTTAATATTATGATATTGCTCATGGAGTTCGGTAGACTTTCCCGCTTTCCCCTTGATGAGATAAATGGCGTCATTAGCATTAATCCCTCTCAAACCTACCTCTTGCCCTTTACGTACTCCGCCTTTCCGTAAATCGGCTTCAGGAATGCTTCTCCAGCTTTTGACCCACTTTACCGGCTTTTCCTTAGCCATAATACAATGCCACTCCTTGCTTCTCTCCTGTTAGTGACTTTACCCCGTTGCTTTCGGTTTCACTGCTGTCTTTTTCCTGCTGTCAATCCGTTTATCTTTAGCTTCAATCCTTTTCCTTAACGCTTCCTGTACTCTCCTTGCCTCAAGCTCTTTTGGGTTGAGACGAGAATCAGGCACATTAATCCCACGAACAAGCCTATTACCAAGGAGTTTGTTATGCTTACGGACTAAATGCTTTCTACTGGTCATTTTGTTGCCTCCTCATGACACTCTGGCTAACTGAGGACGGGGAACCTCGGCTGATAAGCTGGGGGGGTCTAGGAGACGGCGATTTTCGTGCGGGGACGCCCCTTCCCCCCTCACCCTGCTCCTTACTTGTCATATCTGCTTTCTTGCCCTTTACAGAACGTTTCTTTTTCACTGGGTTCGCTTTCATTTATTTCCTCTTCCTCTTCGCTAACTGCTCGTCGTTCTCCACTTGATAGATGCTACCGACTCGGTATATCCTCTTACCGATGTCCCTGCGTTGCGCCCTGCCCATCAAGTCACGCATATTTATAACTTTCGGTTTACGGTCGGTTGGACGCTCATCACAATGGACAAAGCCCTTACCTATGTCCTTTGCCTCTATCTCGTGCACGAACTTTGAACGAGGCTTTGAATCGCTTCTAACGGGCTTCCCTGTAATCCTCGCACATTTAGTGCAGAGATTGCCCTTCCCCGTTCCCTCAGGTCTGTTCCCGCCACACTTGGCACACACATACTTTCTGGGTTTCAAGCCCTTTCGCTCCTTAGCTATGACATCGCTGGAGCAATCCTGACAGTAGGTATACCTGTCCTTTCCCGTGTAATAGAGGCTGGCTAAATCTATCTTCCCACCACACTCATGGCAAAGCGTGGCAGAATACTTATATTTTCCGTCGCTCCGAACGGGCTTCCTCTTGCACCCAGTCTTTGCTTTCACCGCTGTTTTCTTCTTATTGGTTACCATATCATCCTCCTTCTTTTCCCACGATTTAAATATTTACCTTATCCCCAGTTGCGTGTTTTTGCTTTTCCATAACAGGTGGCGCACAGCTTGGGGCTCCCCATATATTCCTTGCGAGCTTTAGTGGATGGTTTTAAGCACTCACATCTTGAGCATACTTTGGCTCTCACCGCTGGGTCTGAGGAGTATTTCACGGAATGACCCTCACTATAGTGAGGCTGTTTCTTATACTTTTCATATACTTTCGTTCCGCAATAGCTTCCTTCTTCTTAATCGCTATTTGATTAGCCTTCTTGGTATGATATGGACTACATATTGGTTTGTGGGGCACCGCTTCACACGCGTTCCCACATCTACGGTCCGCTATATGGGGCTTGCAGTGTCTATAACCAAATTTGCCCTTCTTCACATTACTGCATTTATTGAAATTTCTACAAAGCGCAACATCTGTGCCGATATCACTCCTGACAGGCTTCCTCTTGCATCCAATTTTTACTTTCACCGCTGTCTTCTTTGGGGTTACCTTTTTGCCAACCGAGTCGCTCCGAACTGTCTTCATGACCTTAGCTCTTGGGTATGCGTTGATTGCCTGTTCCTTAGCATGTTCTATATTATCTGCTTGGCATTTAAATAGAAATTGAACTCCATGCTCCTTAACTATTACAGTATACTTTTTCATAGCTCTCCTCCTTTTGATTAATTAATTAGTCCTCGCAACTAACCAGTTACGTTGCATGTAGTTTAGAGCATCCTTCTTTGTCGACCACGGTCCATAGAACCTCTTATGGAAGGTGCTCTTTGTAGGCTTGTCACCGTTGGCGTTGCCCCTTCTTACCTTTAATTTATAATAACCAAACTCTTCAAGGTACCATCTCTTTACCGCTGTCTTCTTGACCGAGTCGCTCCGAACGGGCTTCTTCTTGCCTATAGCCTTTTGTTTCACTGCTGTCTTCTTCTTGATTACCATGTCGCCCTCCTACGTTCCTATACTAAAGCCTTCGCTTTTAGTTACCCCGTATTTATCCCTCTTTTTTGTATATATTTACACGCCTCTCTTGTGGGCTACAGCCAGCATCATACTTTTTCTCTTGTGGGTTATAGCCAGCATCCCACATTCTTTCAAACGCCTTTTGTTCTTCATTTTTTGCTTTTATCCAAGCCCGCTCCAAGGTCGCTATTTTTTGTTTATATTGTGCCATAGTCATATTGGCTGGCTTGCCCCTACCAATATATGCTCGCATTTTGGTCTCAGCTATAATCACCCTACTATTAATATTTAGTGGGTGAGAAAGGAACTTCTTCCCTGTTGTCTTCTTTTCCCTGACCGAGTCGCTCCGAACGGGCTTCTTCTTGCCTATAGCCTTTGTAACTGACAGGTACTTTTGATTACCCCTCAGTATGATTTTGCCATTCTTATCCTTTACCGTGCTCCATGGATTATCCCCTACCTTAATTTTCATCCCCTCGCACGTATGCCCTTTGGCAAGGCTCCGTAACCTCACCAGACTAGTACCTCTCCAGTTTTTACCGCAGGTGCATCTACCTTCCCAGTGACTCATATTCCAGTCGATAGTTACTTGACACCTCTTCTTCTTGGTTACCATGTCATCCTCCTTTTCTGCCCTCGATATGAGATTTACACATCAAAAGATGCGACTTTCTTATTACACACAGCACACAGAATTTCCACCTTCTTACCGTTGTATCTGCTCCACGTTGGGCTATCAGGGTGGCACTTGGAATGCAGATACGCCCAACTCCAACGCTTGGTGGGCTTGCCACACTCACCACAAGCCTTCCTCTTGCCTGTAGCCTTTGCTTTCACCGCTGTCTTCTTCTTTTCTTGCTTCTTTTTGACAACCCTATGTCAATTTGTTTTGTAATGACTTAACTTTTAAGGGATGTAACCCTTAAGGGATGTAACCATGCCACCTAAGGCACAACCCTTACATTTACGGCAATAAGTTGGAGCAAGAACAGATTCAAAGTTTTTGTAGAACTCTCCGCATAGTCGCTTAATCCCACTTGGTGAGGTGGTAGTCTTCAATTTCTCCAGCATATCCCTCTTATGGGCATAGTAACCCTGCCTTGTTAGAGGATACTTTTTCTTTCCCACTGAATCGCTTCTGACAGGATTCTTAACACTTCTAAGCCCTTTTGTCGACAAGGTTGGTATCGCCGTCAAAACGACCTTGCCCTTCTTCGACTCACCCCGTTCCCAGACCGATAACTTCGCCTTCGCCTTCCTTATTGCCTCCGCCTTACTTGTGGCTAAAATCATTTCTTCCCCACCTTGCATTTCTTTCTTTTTTGCGGTGGTTGCATACACGACCCATTTAACTCTGTACTTCTTCTCGGTTACCATTTTACCCTCCTTATTTTTTCTTCTCTTTTCTTTTTGACAACCCTATGTCAATTTGTTTTGTACGCAGAAGCAACCATCGGTCGGGCTCCTTTGGGAACTTAATAAGAACAAACCCCCCGTGGTAGCGTTTGCCCATTAGGTCAAATTTTATCTCACTCCGATTCTTTTTACTGAGTTTATATCCTCCCTTATCCTCAATAGATAAAGTACCCGCTCCATAACCCTCTTTTATTTTACCTTTAAACAGAGCTTCCTTGCGATTATGCTCAGCCACCTCTACTGCTAGGTGCCTCTCGCTTCCTTTCGGTATTCCCTTCCTTAGAGCGAACGACCTGAATTTACCCGAGGGCATTTCCAACCTAAGGTCTCGATGTAGACCAGCTTTCTTTGCCTCGTGCTTAACCACAACAAAGCTTTGCATAATTTGTCATCCTTCCTTGACCATCGCTCCGTATTTAATGCTTTTGGTTGAACATTACCTTTTTCCCTTCCTCTATTGCCTTATAGCCAGCGTTCCACATTCTATCAAACGCCTTGTATTCTTCATTTTGCCCAAGCCCGCAATAAGGTCGCAATTTTTCGTTTATATGTTGCATTGGTCATATTGGCTGGCTTGCCCTTGCTAATATATGCAAGCAGTTTGTCCTCAGCTTTAATCATCCTAGCATTAGCCTTATGCCAAGATACATTCTTCACCGCTGTCTTCTTCTTGATTACCATAGTTGCCCTCCTTTACTTACTAGCCTTCTTCTTTTTCTTTTTTTGCTCTTCCCTATACTGTTTTTTCCAACTATTTACCTCTTTCACTAATTTATCAAAGTCGTCAAACCATTCCTTTGGAGCGTGAGCTTTACGTAACGCGTCAAGTATATATTGCAAGGCTGTATTATCTTGCACTTTAAATCTGTCCACCAACTCAAGCCATGTGAAATTAAGATGCGCTCGGTTGTGTTTTGGCTTACCTATCTGTTTATATGAGAACATGTCTGCCGAAATCTCGTTATACGTATGAACTCTCGGGTTGCTTGTTCCAGCGGATTTTTGCCTGCTGTGCCCTTCTTCATGTAATAGATGTGCGGGCGTAGCCTTGCCACGGACAGCGATTATTTTATGCTTGTCTGGGATATAAACACCGCCGATTTCCGATGGTCTCACTTTATTTTTTTTCATCTCTTTCTTTTCGGAAGGGACTTCCTTCCAGTTATTGACCCATTTCACTTTTGGACGAATGATATACTCAATACCAGTTTCAGCATCAATCAAAGCCCTCAATTCATTTATTGAGTGCCCATCACGCTCTAGCCTCCGCACCATCCTCATGCGGAATTTTTCTGGCACCTCATTCCAGCTCTTCACGTATTGTTTTTTTCTATACTTGGGTATGCCTTTATCAGACCACACTCCCAACTCCTCTGCCTCTTATATTTTCGCCCCTGTTTTCTTTGCATTGACTACTCTCCATTGCGTCAAACAAAGCCTTGCGTTAGCCTTGGCATCCTTGAGTTTGCTATCAGCCTTATCAAAGACCTTCTGGGCTTTATCTAATTCTTTGGTAGCTCTACTAAGCCGAGCTAGTGCCCTATGCTCTTCGGCTACTATCTTGCTCCGTGCTTCTCTTCTCATCGCCTTTTCCCTTCCTTTGAATAAATAACTTATCCTGTAATTTTCCCCTCACCACACTATACTCATCCCTTTTTTATATAGACGGTATACAGGGTTTTATTTTTCCCCATGCCTTCTTTCTTTACCTTGGTGATATAGCCTTCTTTTTTCCTTTTCTTGGCATACAAATCTGCCATGCTCTTCGTGAGAAAGGATAGGGTTTGGGTGAATAACTCCCCTTTGATTTTAACATGGGGGTGGTACAGCTTCGTCCTTACTTTATCCCTCATTGCTTTCTCCTATTCCCTCTGGGGATATACCCACCTTTCAGTGCCCGCTTAACACTGATAACACGTGGTCTACCCAGCCGACTGACCATCATGCTGGTTGTGTAATAAGCCATGACTTTTCTTCTGGCATCCAGACCGGTGGGCGCATTCTCTGCTATCTTTCTGGTAAGACTATGCGTGCCAGCCAGTTCCCATCTCAATGTCACTAAGTAGGTCTTTTCGAGTCGCCCCACCGAATCGCTCCTGACCGAAGCCCTCTTTGGGATTCCACCACACTTAGGACAGAAGGTTTTGCTGTTTATAACGACTTCATCTAGTCGCCCTTTCTCCATTTTGGGGTGGGCTTTATAATAAAGGTTGATAAACTCCACTGGATTCACGCACGTTGGACATCTCGGTGTAGGTTTTTTTATTCTAAGATAACTATCGCTCCGCACAGGCTTCCGCTTGCATCCAGCCTTTGCTTTCACTGCTGGCTTCTTCTTGATTACCATGTCATCCTCCTTATTTCTTTACCCTTCGGGGGTAGTTGAAAGTCTCTGCGCCACATTTAATGCAACAACTCTCCGCCTCACTTCTATTGCGCTTGTGGGTGTCTTGGACATAAGTAATGAAAGGCGCAGTTCTACCGCAGGAGCACCGACCATACTTCTCATTACCCGATGTATCGTTCTTTGGTAATTTCTTAAGTGCGCTCTTAAGATTTTTTACCGCTTTGTCGTAGTTCTTCGCAGCCGACTTAGCCTTATCCACTGCGTCTACACTAGCTGTTTTCTTCTTCTTGATTACCATGTCATCCTCCTTTCCTTTCACTCTTCCACCTCGACCAAAATATATTAAACCCTTTCATGAAATACTCCGCCTTGCTTCTTGTTTCATAGGGACCACGGTAGGCTACATGCCTTGCATGCTTCTTCGGTAGCCTACCGTTTATCGCTCTTACGATATGCGCCATAGAGGAATTGCCTGTTGTTTTATTCTCATACACTTCCACAAACCATTCCGTCTTTGGTGCCCCCTTGCGCCCCACCGAGTCGCTTCTGACTGGCTTCTTGCTCAGAGCCCGTTTTTCCTCCTGCTCCCAGAGTTTCCTCACCCGTTCACGGAATTGGAATGGAGGTGTGTCTCTGCGACCCCATTTGCTTTCTTTACCCATCACCTTCCACTTTTCCTCAAGCCCATATGTGAAGGAATTGACCCCATAGCCCTGAGCTTGCGCCTTTTTAATTTCCGCCCTAAGAGCGGGGGTATTGTGCGCCTTACCTTGCTTGCTTTTCCCTACGGAACCCCCGCTCTTTTCTGCAGGCACCTTTCTTGTTCGATTTGTCTCTCTATAGTCTTTTCCCATACGACCCTCCTTTTAGAAGGCACCTATTATACCCATCGTTACTATAGCTCCGATAGCTATAAGCACCGATATGCCGACGACAATACCCATTTTGCCTATCACACCAAGCCCATCAACTTTAAAGAGCATCGCCACCAGCAATAATATTCCCACCACAATCATAAGTATCCCGACTATCTGCATCATCACGGTTAAAATTGATGATACACTCGGTGGTGTAGATGGTGCTCCGTTTCCGTATTCTCCGAGGTTCAGGTCAAACGGCATACCGTTATCCAGATACAAGAACCCTAATGGACTGCCATGTTGGTAGGATGCCATCATGCTATACCATGTCATACTGGTGTTCATGACATTCACCAATGGAGTCATCACATAATTAGGTCTAGCCCCATCGGATGACATAATATCGGTGAGGCTGATACCGTTAACGGCTGTCACTGTGACGCCACCGATGTCATTTCGGATAGATATCGCCGCAGGATTCAAATACGTAGCAAGCTCTTGCCCGTCCAGCCAATTCTCCCCCGGATTACCATAGCGGTTAAACATCATCCTGTTTACCCCGCTTTCATTCTCCGCCCACACTACGAAGATATCGTTTGGATTCAGAGATGAATTGATGGATACTTCGCTGTGATACATCGCATTATTTAAGTCGATAGGGTTCAACGGCGAGTTAACCACGCTCAATGGTTCCAGTTCCATCGCCCAGCCATTAACGTACTGTTGAATCAATTGCAGGTTTCCGAGTAGACCAGTATCAGCGACATACATCAACGACACATTGCCAGCGGTGATAGGGATAACCGATGGATACATCACATTATTTTCACTCCCTGTGAAGTTCCCCACTATATCGAATGTGAACCAGTCGTTATCCATCACGAGTATAGATGTCGTCAGCCACGACTCCATTGAGCCTGCGCTCCAGTTCTGCGCCATATATGCTATATACGGATAACCCCCAGTATCAACGCAGATGCTCGGAGCGAAGTATTCTAAATCTGCCTCTCCCTCAACTGCTGTTGATAAGTTACCCCACACGATAGAGCCGTTGGAATATGGCTGACCATAGGTATACAGGATGTCGTAATCCAGACCGCCTATCGGTATCACTGCCATGGCTACCATCTCTGATTCAGTGTCATACCACAGGGAGAAATCAGAGCCGTTCCATGAGCAATAGCCATAGGGTCTGTCACATATATGTGGCAAGACCTGATGTGCTCCGCCCCAGTTTTCATTATCATCCGATGAACGATATTCTATGAACCCATTGGAACTGTTTACATAGAATACCCATTCCCTATCCAGCGCATAGAAACTATGTCGCTGGTAAGTCATTCCCAGTCCATCGAAGCCAACTCCTCCTGCTACGGTCGAGTGCGCCAACGGAGTCTCGGCATACACCAGACCCATTGGCAATACTACCGCTAGGAACAGAAGCACCGCCATTAATCCTTTCCATAGTCCGCGTTTCCCTTTCATGTTATCCCTCCTATGGACTTGTCTCTCGCTGAAAGACCTGCGTCTTTCGCCCTCTTTGTATAATCCCTGATTGCCTTAGCCTCACCAGCCAAGTCCTTCTTTAATTCTGCCCGTAACGTACTCATCTAATATTCCTCC
>Ga0315284_10008670_pt1 | contig 14523 bp, 12 predicted proteins | sample YL17G09_16_MG_FD_203696 | JGI IMG/M metagenome (GOLD analysis project Ga0315284, IMG submission 203696) | Sediment microbial communities from Yellowstone Lake, YNP, Wyoming, USA - YL17G09_16 | ecosystem: Environmental > Aquatic > Freshwater > Lake > Sediment | place: USA: Wyoming | collected... | reverse complement strand
CGATTTCTAAATAATCACCTTTTTTGATACCCAGTTCTTTACGAATTCCACTGGGAATGGGGTTATTTGCGCTTTATCTCTAACTTGAATGAAAGGCATTAGTCTTATCCCCTCCAATCACAAATAATCCTATAGTAAGAATTTCCTACTTTCCTTCTTAATATAAGATAGCAAATATTAATAGAAGTGTCAAATTTTAATCTAAAATCGTCTGTGTCAATACTTTGGGGGTAGTTTTCTTTAGTGAAAAAATTTCTTCTGGTTTTGGGTAGACTTACCCCTTGCTTTATTAAGGCTTATTGTTCGGACAAATAAGCACAATTGTCCTTATTTTATTTAGGTCATGATAATTCATTGGTATCAACTTTCTTTAGTTTTTTGATTGATTAATTAAAATATCCTACTCTGGATAGTTCTCGTAAAACACCCACCCAGGGTTTGTCCTGATCTGGTCCTGAAAGTGCCGGTATGGTTACCTCGATAAGAGGAGAAGATTCTGTTTCTTTATTAAAATAGGAGGCAGGCAGAGGTGGCTTGTATTTGCCTACTTGAATATTTCGTTCTCTTTCGGTCTCCCACCAGTCGTCCCATTGGTTATTTAAGATAGTCTCTTTTATCTTTAAGAGAGCCAGGGCTCCCGGTTTACTCCAGCTCATTCCTCTCTTCTTAAAGCGAGCAGCTATTGCTTTATTTACGTTTGATTCTATCGCTCCGGCCCTTTCTATCTCTTTATCTTTTAGTTTGACCTGATTGGTAATCCCTAAGCGGTTACGAGATATGTAAGTATACAGTTTTACCAGATTATCTTTATCCTTTTGGTCATAGGGATTTCTAATTAGCTGATCTATTACAGATAAACCCTGATCTATCTGATTAGATAACAGCAAGTCTTTTATTACCTTCTGTTCCTCTTTCCTTTTGGACAGACATTCTTTAAATTTCTTATAAAGGTGGTAGAGGTCGAGAATATAAGTGGCTAAAGAAAAGTAATCTTTGATCCCCGAGGTGATCCAGGCATCTCCGTCTCCGCCGAAGATAATCTTTCTTACTTTAGAGAGGGAGAGTCTTTCTTCGGCTAAAAGACTTAAGTTTCTCATAAAGTCTTTCCCTATACCGATAAAGGTAAATTTCTCCTTTAGTCTTTTGGATTTACCTGTTTTATAGCGGGCTTCTTTGCCAGTATAGCCTACTCCTATTTTTACTTCCAGCTTTCCTCCTTTTTCTTGGCCTTTTTTCTGTAAGGTGATATAGGTAGCATCTGCTTCCAGGTAGGCAGTATCAGGGGCCTCTTTATCGGGGTAATCCAGGTTCTCTATCTGTTTTAACTTTTTCTCCTGGTTTTCGATGATCAGGCTGCCTTCTTTTATTACTGATTGTCTTATAGCTTCATGAGAGCGGAAGCTACCCAGTAAGAGTCTGGCCTGGGTTACTACCTCCCGGTAAGAGGAAAGACTGGAAAGAAAATTTTCTATCCTGGCTCGAGATAGACTGAGGCGTTGGTTTTTAATTATACTTAAGGCCTCATCTAAGAGATAATGGCTTTTACCTTGTCTGTCCTTGTAACGGGTACGGGTATAGAGGATATCACCGAAACGGGTAAGAAAATATTTTTCCCTTTTCCCGGTGTTTTTTAGTTCTCCTCTTTCTCTCTTATTACGCAGGTAATCATCTACATCGGTAATGGCTTTTTCAAAGACCTTACGGGCTATATTCTGTAATATTTCAAAGAGCATATCTTCTATAATATCAAAGGTTAGGCCTTTAATAGGCATTTTAACCTTGACCTCGGGAAAGATTATTGTTATAGTATCAGTATCCATGGGTGTAGCTTACCTCCTTTTTTTAAAAGGTTTTTTGTTTATTTAGGTAAGTCTACACCCTTTTTTTATATTTTTTCAATCCTTCTCTTGTTATTTGTCTTATTACTAACATAAAGAAAGTATTATTAAATATAAATATTTTTTCTTCTAACTACCCCACTAAAGTTTACACTAACTCTAAAATCAGCAAAATCGGGAATATTATTCCCTGCGTTTTTCAGAAGTGCAGAAAGAACTCTCTGGAATGAAGGTAGAGCTGGGGAAAATTGAATAGAACTATTAACAAAAGGGGACAAGATACTCTTAATTTTTAATAATAATATCCTGTCCCCTTTTTCTATTTGTGTCATTTCCATGAAACTTGTACTCGTGAAAACGGGTAATGGGAATCCACTGTAAACCGTAAACTGAAAACTATCTTTCTATCTTGTATTTTAATCGGTGAATTGGTAAATTGGGCAATTGAACAATCTTGCAACTTGCATCTTATCTTATTGTTTTTGTTTTTACTATATACTATATACTAACGACTATATACTATTTATAATTCCTTCCTTCAACTTCTTCACCACATAATCTATCTGTTCTTCCTTCAAACCCCCTCTCCAACCTAATTACATAAACAAACCAGCTTACCAAAACCGCTTGTTATATTTTTTCAATTCACTTAAGAGTTCGCCCAACACTTCACCTAAAACCTAAACCATAATACATCAAACCTATCCATTCGTGTATAGCATAAAAATTATTATTTAATGCCCCTGCATTAGGTAAAAAATCTAAAATATTCAAAGGTTCTTTTCCTAAAATATAATTAACTGGGGCAGGAATTATCTTAATCTCTCCCCTCTCAAAACTTTTTACTGAACGCCTCATATGTAGAGCACTGGTAACTAAAATAATCTTCTGATAACCTTCTTCTTCTAATCTCTTTAAAGAATATTTCGCATTCTCCAAAGTAGTTTTAGACAAATCTTCAATTATTATTTTCTCTTTATCTATTCCCCAGGAAAGAAGCACCTCTTGCATCACCTTAGCAATAGGCAATTCATTACTCCTGCCTGGGCTGCTACCTCCACTTAGGCAAATATCACAACCTAATTTTTGATAAATTTTATATCCCCCATAAAGTCTAGCCAGGGTAGTCTCTCCAATTTCTGCTCCCTCATCGCCTGCTGCCGGAGAACCCAGGACCATACCTCCCGATAGAATCACCATTACCGTATCCCCTATCTCCTCTTTACTTAATTGTTCAAAAGAATAGGGAGAGTAATCATCTTCCAGGGTTCTAACTAAAAGATATTCTCCGGGCCAAGTACTTAAAAGATAAAAGGAAATAAAAAAGAAAAATATTAATATGTGAGCCATCTTTTTCTTTTTTAAAACTAACAAAATATATACTAATAAAATTAAAAGCAAGAAAAACCCGGGAGAAAACATTATCTGCTCTATAGCTTTACGAAAAAATAAAAAATCCCACACTTTCGCTCCCTTCTGTCATTCCCACGCTCCCTTCTGTCATTCCCACGAAAGTGGGAATCTATCTTTTCCCATCATCGCGAATAACTACAGGAAGCGTCGAGAGCGTCGCAATCTCGTCTGTAAACCGTAAACTGAAAACTATCTTTCTATCTTACATTTTAATCGGTCAAATGATAGATTGGTAGATTGGCAAATTGGTAGATTGATACTTCAAAACGTCTCCTTGGAACTAAAACGCATAATCGCTGTTTTTATAATAATCTTAATATCTAACCACAAACTCATATGCTCCACATAATATTTATCACACTCCACTTTTGTTGCTAAATCTTCACCCCCGGTTTTCATAATCTGCGCATAACCGGCAATGCCCGGTTTAACCTTATGAATCCCTGCCTTAGTTCTCATCTTAATTAAATCATACTGTGTATAATGCGGCGGGCGTGGCCCAACTAAACTCATCTCTCCTCTTACCACATTAAATAAATTAGGCAACTCATCTATAGTAAACTGCCTTATTATTTTCCCCACTCTGGTAACATACGAATTTTCTTCTCCTAAATCCTCTTTTGCACCATCCGGTGTCCCCACACTCATACTCCTGAACTTATAAACCATAAAATCTTTATTATCTTTCCCTACTCTCTTTTGCTTAAAAAAAACAGCTCCTGATGAATCTAACTTTACCAACACCCCAACTACCACAAATAAAGGAGCTAAGATTACTAATAAAATTATAGAAAAAAATAAATCAAATATTCTTTTTATCATCTTCTAATATTAATTCCTTTATCTAACAATAAAAATTTCTTTTGCTTGAATTAAAAATTATCTTTATACCACTCAACAGACTCTTGTAAACCCTGCTCCAAGTTATAAAGAGGGGTAAAGTGTAATATTTTATTTGCTTTATCGCTTGAATAACAATTGTCAGAACTAATCGTTTCTATCATTCTGGATAAGGTTTTAATTAATTTTTGATTCTTGATTATTTTAGCTAAAGTTAAAGGAATGCTCAATCGGATTGTAGAAACTCCTAATGTCTTTTCTATCATATTTAGAATATCACAAAACCTATAAAAATCTTCCCCTATATTAAATACTTCTCCATTTGCCTTATCTTCTACTGCTGCTAACATTGCTGCCTGTATCGCATCATTAGTATGCAGCATAGTTTTTCTATTTTTGCCTTTGCCTACCATAAAACTTAAATGTTTTTTTATCACTTTGTATAATAATGGTAAATTCCCATGATCATATTTTCCATAAATACTTGAAAGCCTTAAAATTACTACCGAAAGCTTAAAATCTTGCCATGATTTAAGTAAAATTTTTTCTGCTTCCAATTTGGTCTTACCATAAACTGTTGAGGGGAAACAGGGCATTTTTTCGTCAATGATTTTTCCCTCAGTATCCCCATAAACCGATACAGTACTAAAAAAAATTATTTTTTTTACCTGATATTGTAAGGCTAATTCAGCTATTTTTTTAGTAAGTATTACATTTAATGATTTATATTGGTTATAATTGGCTTCCGATCGATCATGTACTTTAGCAGCTAAATGAAATATTATATCTATATGATACTTATTAAAAATTGCATCTAAAAAATCTTCTTTTGTTAAATCCCCTTTAATTTTTATTAATGATTTTTGATTTTTCACACTATCAATTAATTTAAAATTTCTGCCAAGCAATATTAGATTGCAATTTTCATCAATCAGCCTTTTTGTTAAATGATAACCTAAAAAACCCGTAGCACCTGTAATTAAAATATTTTTACGTACTAAACCAATAGTCATTTTAGTTCCTAATAATATTTTTATTTTGCATACTATCTATTATAAAATTAAGTATAAAATCGAGAAATTAATTTTTAATATAAAAATTTACCCTACTTTTAAAAATTCTTAGGGTGCAAATTCTTTTACTAAACTCATACTTTATTAAAATATTGCCCCAATTTTTAATTAATTTTTAAAATTTTCCTCCACTAATATGAAATAAAAACTTTATCGCAAACCATAAAAATTTAATAAAAATATAAAAATCATAAATCTTGATAATATATTTTTTACTATCTTGCTACAATATTTTTCTCCAATATTCCAATATATCTTTTAATGTTTTATCTAAAAGTATCTCTGGTTTCCAGCCACTCCTTCTTCTAAATTTTGAAGAATCGCCTTGTAAAATAGGATTATCAGAAGGCCGCATTCTCTTCATATCTTTTCTTATCTCTATTTTCTTTTTAGATATATTCAAAAGTTTATTCAATAAATCATGAATTTGAATAATCTTTTCAGAACAAATATTATATACTTCCCCTGGTTCCCCTTTATCCAAAGCAAGCCAATAACCCCTTACCATATCCCGTACATCAGTAAAGTCTCTCTTTGCTTCTAAATTACCAACTTTTATTATTGAGTCTCTCAACCCTTTTTCAATTTCCGCTATTTGTTTAGCAAAGCTAGAACAAACAAAATCTGGAGCCTGCCTTGGTCCAATATGATTAAAAGGTCTTACTCTAATAATTTTTAAATGATAATATCTAAAATAAGCTAAACTTAAAAAATCTGCACTTGTCTTACTAATAGAATAAGGATTCACTGGTAATAGGGGATGACTTTCACCAATTGGTATATCTTTTTCTTTAACTAAACCATACTCATCAGCTGAACCAATAAACAATACCCTAGATTCAATTTTTAATTCAATAATTGCATTATAAAGATTCAACGTACCATATAGGTTAGTATCAAAGGTTAATTTCGGGTCTTTTAATGAAGTTGGTATAAAGGATATAGCTGCTAAATGGTAAATTTTATCAGGTTTAATATCTTCAATAACATTTTTTAAAGCATCATAATTTCTAATATCACACCTATATACTTTAATTTTATTCACAAAACCTTTAAGATTAGAAAATGTACTTTTATCAAAAAAAGTTCCAAAAACTTCATATCCTTTTTCAATAAGAAACTCAGCTAAATGCGACCCCGCAAAGCCCGATATTCCTGTAATTAATGCCTTCATAAATTTATTTCCTATTTTTATTTAAATTAAATAATTTAATATCATTTTCTATTCTCTCTAAATCTGCTTCAATCATCATTTTAATTAATTCTTCAAAACTTGTTTCGGGCGCCCATCCTAATTTTTTTAGAGCTTTGGTAGAATCACCAAGTAATAATTCTACTTCAGCAGGCCTAACGAATTTTGGATCGACTATTACATAATCTTTCCAGTTTAAATTAACATAATCAAATGCAATTTGGACCAAATCTCTTACCGAATGAGTTATACCAGTACTTATTACATAATCATCTGGTTTTTCCTGCTGCAACATCAACCACATTGCTTTTACATAATCTCCCGCAAATCCCCAATCCCTTTTTGCATCTAAATTACCTAATCTCAATTCATTAGACAAACCCAATTTTATTTTTGCTGCTGCATTAGTCACTTTTCTGGTAACAAATTCTAACCCTCTCCTGGGAGATTCATGATTAAATAGTATCCCACTACAGCAAAACATGTTATAACTCTCTCTATAATTAATTGTAATCCAATGCCCATATAATTTTGCCACCCCATATGGACTTCTGGGATAAAATTGAGTCTTTTCAGTTTGAGGCACTTCTCTTGCTTTCCCAAACATCTCACTGCTCGATGCCTGATAGAATTTTATCTTTGGATTAACTGCCCTAATTGCCTCAAGAACTCTGGCTACTCCCAGGGCAGTTGCTTCTCCAGTAAATACCGGCTGTTTCCAGGAAGTAGGTACAAAAGATTGCGAAGCTAAATTGTATATTTCATCTGGATTAGATTCTTTAATTGCATTCATCAAAGAGCTTTGATCTAATAAATCACCGGATATCAGTTCAATATTATCCTGAATATGTTTTATCCTTTCAAAATTCACAGTACTTGTTCTCCTTACTAATCCAAATACCTCATAATCTTTATTTAATAAAAACTCTGCCAAATATGAACCATCCTGCCCAGTTATACCAGTTATTAATGCTCGTTTGTTAGCCATTATATTCTCCCTTCAAATTTTCTAAATTTATTATACTGAATAAATTTTTATCATTTATCAATACCTCTACGCCTGCATAGGTGTAGATTTTTTAAATTAAAAAATTTCTAATCTTTTTATAACTCTATAATTTACTTTCCCCTAAAACTTTATCCACTTCCTTATAAAGCTTTTCTCCAATAATATCCCATCTATATTTACTGTTTATAAGTTTTTTTGAATTATTACCAATTCTATCCCTCTTCAATTTATCATGTATTAGATCTAATATTTTTTTTGCCATCTCTTTCTCATTATCTACTATTATAAAATGTTTACCGTCTTCACCAGATATTCCCCTCGCTCCTTTAGAAGTAGTTACTACAACTTTCCCTAATGCCATAGCTTCTAATATTTTATATTTTGTTCCTGCACCAAACCTTAGTGGAGCCACAACTATTTTTGCCTTTTCTAAATATTTGTATGGGTCATCCACAAAACCTATTACTTCTATATTTTTTCTTCTACCTAATTTTAAGACCTCTTTCGTTGGATTTGAGCCAACAATAATAAATTTAAGATCATCTTCGATTTTTATTATTAAAGGAAATATTTTGTTAGCAAAATATATTACTGCATCTACGTTTGGAGAATAATTCATCTTACCTAAAAATACAATCCATTTTTCCTCTTTAAAATTATTCTTTCTTGTTAATAATTCTTCTTTAACTCCATTAGGAACAATGATTAAATTATCAATTACATTTTGTGAATTATCTACTAAATATTGTTTATCAAAAGGAGAAGTAATAAAAACTTTGTCAAACTCTTTTAGCATTTTAAGTTCATATGATAAAGTTCTTTTATTTTCTACCGGATAAATAAATCTCCACAATCCAGCTGAATTTTTTTGGGCTTCTTGATAATTTACGGAAGTCGCATCAATAAAATCTATAACTTTCGGTATATTAGTAATCTTTCTTAAATATTTAGTCATTCTAATATGCACACAAAATATTAAATCATATTCAGTATAATGCTGATTAATCCATTCTTGAACCTTTTTGAAATAATGATAATATATTTGAAGTGAATTCTTTGAAAAAAAACCTTTTAAAGTGTTTAATTTAAACCATATAGGATTAAAAGAATATGGAATAACTTTATTGAAAATTTTTTCCATTTCTCTAATATCCTCGGCAGCAATTTTACCTTCATTAATTGCTAATAAATCAACTTGATATCTTTCAGCGAGAATCTTTCCAATATTATAAATTCTAATTCGTGAGCCATCTATTAACGGGTAGGGAAAACGATAAGATATCATTAAAATTTTTTTCATTATTATCTGATAACCATCACTTATGAATAATCGATTTTTAGATATAAAATATACTATTTATCTAAAAGTGCAAACAAAATAAAAAATTATTTAATTAGATATTAACTATTTACTTTGTTTATATCATATTATTTTATTGTTTTATCCTTTATTAACAAAAATAACTATAAATTTTTATGATTCTATAACTTAGAATTTTAACATTTATTAAAAATATTAACCAATTTTCTAGCCGATATTTCCCAATTAAATTTTTCAGCTTGTTTAAGAGCTCTTCCTTTCATTTCTTGATAAAATTCATCATCTTCCAAAAGCCTTTTTATATCCATCGTAAAACTTTCATAATCTCTTGGATCGTGTATTAACCCTCCCTGTCCTACAACTTCCGATATTGAAGAGGTATTTGAAGTTAATGTTGGAAGCCCAGAGCTCATTGCTTCTAGTGGTGGCAATCCAAATCCTTCATAAAAGGAAGGAAATAAAAATAATTTCGCTAAATTATAAATATATGGTAAATCTTCATCATCTATATGACCCATATAATAAATATTTTTACGTTCTTTTATTTCTTTAAATATTTCTGATGCCCCATATCCAGGTTTTCCAACAAGAACTATTTTAATATTTTTATCGATATTTTTTATTAAATCTCCGATTTTTAAAACTCCCAAAATATTTTTTCTATTCTCGATTGCTCCTACATGCAAAATAAAGTTCTTTGGAAGATTATATCGTGAAATTAATTTCTTCTTCTGTTCTGCACTCAAAATCCTTTGTTTAAATTTATCATCAGCAGCTGCATAAATTATATAAACATTCTCAGCGGGAACATTATAAAATTTAATAATATCTCTTTTTGAATTTTTTGAATCTGCAATTATAGCTTGACTTTTCTTGATTGAGGAGGGTAAAAAAATATTTAAATAATTAGTATAGAAAAAATCTCTATATTTCGGATTTATTTTAGGAATTAGATCATGAATAGTAATAATATTTTTTATTTTTTTATCATTAAATAAATAAGGAAGAAAATGGTTAGGTTGAAAAAAAAGATCAATTTTATATTTCTTTAATGCAATAGGTAGTGCAAAATTTAACCAAATTGGGAAATAGTATTTAGACGGTATAATGTTATTTTTACCCACATAAATGACATTAAATCCTTTAATTGTATATTCTGATAATTCACTTTCACCGAAAGAAAATAAATAATATTCGTTTTTTTTATCTATCTCTGGAATGTATTTTAATAAATTTTGCAAATAACGATTAATTCCAGTCATTTTATTTCTTGCTAAAATACTAGCATCAATTCCTATTTTCATAAAAACCTCACTTTTTAACAAGCTTCTTTAAATATAATTTATAATTTCTTAAAAAAATATTAATTTTATATAATATTTCTAAATATTTTTTATTTTAAAACCTATTTTAAATGCACATCTTTCATTTACCATTTAAAATATTTTACACGATCTAACAAATAAAATATAATATAAATTGAAAAAATAGAAAACAAACTTTCGGGTAAATTATTTCTTAAAACTCCATAAAAAGATAAAAATAATATTAATAAAAAACCTATTTTCTTAAAAGCAATTTTACCCTCTTTTAATTTTTTAAGCTTATTATCAAAGTATGAAATTAATATTCCGAAAGTAAAAGTAAAAATAATACATCCAAAATAACCAAAATTTAAAAAAATATCTCCAAAAATTGAAGGAGCTATAAAAAAGCCTTTACTGGCTGATTCTGGATGCAATTTAAACATATAATATCCGGAAGTATTATAAGGTTTTTTCGGCCAAATAGATCTAGGAATTGGTTTAAAAATTAACGGTAATAATACAGTTTTTCCATATTTATAATCTAGTATTTCTATATTTTCTTTTATTTCACTATAAGCAACAATCGGGGATAATTCTCCTCTTATCATTGTTGCTATTTTTTCACCAAAATTATCTAAATAATTAACTTGAACATCTTTTATTCTATTTTCTCTTATTACTCCAAAAAATGTTCCTATAAAAATAATCAAAATAATAGATATCATTATCTTGGTGAAAGATACACTTCCTTTTATTAAAAAATTTACAAATAATACAAACAATAATCCAAATATAAAACCACTTCTCGATAAAGAAATTAATGGAAATAAAACATAAATTAAAACAAGATAACTTGTTTTAATCCTAAATTTTGAATAAATACAAATAGCAATATAATATATAATAAGAGCCTGTAAAGAAGTATTTATAATAATACTAATCATATTCATTAATGTCGCAGCAACGTTCTCCTTGCCATACATAGAGATAGATTCCACAAGTAATTTTCCTGTATAGAAATTAATAAATCCAACTTTTAATATTGTAAAAATTTTGAAAAAATATACGATAATAATAAAACAAAGTATAATTTTTTCCAATTTTAATTTTAACTTTAAAGATTCTTCTGAAATAAGTATCTTTCTTTTTACCATTCTTTTAGGCAAAATAAAATAAAAATAGTATCCAATAATAAATGAAAATGAGTATATTATAAAATCAATTCTTAGATTATTTAAAGTTTCACCTTCATAAAAAATAGAACTTCCAACTAAAAATAATATAAACACATAAAATAAAAAATAGTTTCTAAACGATATTATGTTTTTATAATCAAAAAGTATCGTGCAAAAAATTAAAGATACTACAATATATATTATAGTAATGCCCCCGTATAATATATTAAAAAATAATATATTTTTTATATTTTTCCTAATTTACCTCTTAAAAAATCAACATATGCCTTTATAATATAACATAAATTAACAAATTGCTTTTTCCCAATTTTATCTATCACTCTTCCTATAAATAAAAATAAGAAATTTAATAAAAAATAATTTTTATAATATTTTTTCATAAATATTAAACAATTTCTTGTTGAATAATAAACATCAAAAGACGATAATGCTTTTACCTGTCCTCCTTCTCTATGCCATATTTTACTTTTAGGACAATATAACAACTTATAATTTTTTATTTTGCTCCTTATAGACCAATCTGCATCTTCAAAATATAAAAAATAGTTTTCATCCATCAGCCCTACTTCATCAATAACCTGCTTTTTTACTAGTAAACTTGCACCTGTTATAAAATCTATTTCTAAGGGTTTATTCCATTGCCTTTTATCTTTCTGTTGATATCCTATAATTTTTGTTCTACCTTGTAATAAAATTATTTCTCCGCCACCAATACTTTGGATCATTTTAATATTATTGTAAAACATCAATTTTGATCCTACCATTCCAATTTTTTTTTCACCTCTTGCTAATTTTACCATTTTAACTAAAGCATTATTATCAATAACTGTATCATTATTTAATAACCATACATATTCGAAATCATCTTTTTTTAACATGTATCTAATACCTATATTATTTCCTCCGGCAAAACCTAAATTTTCACCAGTTTGGATAAAAATTAAAGGATAAGATGATGTAGGATTTAATAATTCTTTACTATTAGATTTTCTTTGTTCTTGCCATTCTTTTGTTACTTTTTCTTCTAATTTAAAATTGCCACCTCTTTCTGCCTTTTCACGATCATAATAAATATAAGAAATAGGTTTCTTAGCTGGTGGATGAGATAAATAATATAAAGGGTGAGTAGGTTCGGGAGTTAAAACTTCTTGTTTTCCATCTGTCCAGGATTTTATTTTCTCCATTGAGCCATTTGTTGAGCCATTATCAATAACAATTACTTGATAATTTGGATAGATATTCCTAAATACGCTTTCAAGGCATTCAATTGTATCTTTCCAGCCATTCCAATTTAAAATTATTATTGCGACTTTTGGAACAGCGAACTTTTCAAAATTGTTTTCCTCCATCTTGCCATTCATATTCTACTTTCCTTCTTTCTCACTTCTCAAATCTGATTTAAAATTTATCATCGCCGCCTAACATAATTTCAGCACTTCAGCAATTGCAATTTATGATTTATCATTACCTTGTTAATCTCAAAATATCAAGCACTTTAAGAAAACTCTCCGAATACATTTCTTTAGTAAAAAGCTTGCTTGCCCAAGAATAACCGTTTTTTCCCATTTTCGAAGCCTCCTCTCGGTGAAAATATATGTATTCAATTTTCTCCGATAGTTCATGATAATTTCCAGGCGTGTAAAGCAAACCGTTGAAGCCTTCTTTTATCAACTCTAAAGTTCCTCCCGACCTTGCACCAATTACAGGTCTTCCAAGCAGCAGTGCCTCTACTGTTACTCTTCCAAAAGCTTCATGTCTTGAACACATAAGTAAGACGTCGCTCTTTAAAATAATAGAAAATGGTGGATTAACATAGCCATGGAAATGAACATAATCCTCCAATTTATTTTCCTTTACCAAATTGAATAAATATAATTTATATTCAGGTTCTCCGTCTCCCACTATTTCTAAGCGCACATCTAATCCTTTCTTTATAAGCTCAGAAACTGCTAAAACTGCATCCTCTTGTCTTTTACCTTTTTGCAAAGCACCCACAATAACACAATTGAGGCTGTTCTTTTCTGATTGAAAATTAACCTCATGTTGTGTTTCAGGATTATATTCAAAATCCCCCAAAGATACATATTGATAAACAACAAAAAGCTTCTCTCTGCTAAAATATTTACTAAATTTTTCTTTTACTGACATTGAGTTACATATTATCCCAAGAGAAAGCTTATCCATCAAAGCTAATGATAAGTTCTCTCCAATATCAAATTGTAACCCATGATGTTCCTTACCAAACTCATGAATAAAATAAATGTGTGGAATTTTCAAAATCTTAGCTACAAACATTCCTACACTTATTGTCAATGTATTAGAACATATAAGGTTAATTTTAAATCTTTTGAGCCGAAGGGCGATAAGAAAGGCAGAAGGAAAATTCAAGATAGTTCTTGCAATCCTTTTCCAAAGTACGTGGTCCTTAGATATCCACCACCAGTACTTATTTATAAAAAAGTCTATACCATTTTTCTTGAGCTCTACACATAAAGGGCCAAAAGACGGTAAAACAACGATACTATTAATACCCTTTTCTTTTAAGACAATCAAAAGGTCAAAAAGCGCTTTTTCTGCACCATAAACCCCTGACGAATGCGAAATAAAACAAGTCCTCATATCTTATATTTTACTTTCCTCCATAAACTTGCTTTCTGAAACAATTAATAGAAAAAGAGGATTCATTCTTATTCTTTAAAACTGCCTATTCTTGAAATAATTATATTATGTAAAAGTTCCCCTCTTACTAAATTATTAATTTTCCGCAAAGTTGCAAAACTATTGAGATAACCCAAAAACTTAATCGCCTTTAGCGCTAGATTAACTCTATTCCTTGGCATATATTTTAAAGGATATCCTATAGGTTGAGAATTTTTTAATGCATTTAAATCACTTTCTGCTGCAGTAAGCAAAGAATTATTTTTTATGCGGATAGTCGAGTAGATGGGTATCTCTTAACTTTAGGAACAGCTTTGTATTCCCCGTTTCTTCCCGTTTCCTTAATGGAAGTGTCACAATATTTGTTCCATGGCTAATTGATAGCCCACCCCTCACAGATCCGAACGTGCCCAATTAAGGCATTCGGCTCTTCATATTATCTTATCCATAAGCTCTTTAGCTATTTGAACTATTCTTACTAATTTCGTTTCCATTAATTAATCTACTCCTGTGTGTAGGTTAATGTGTCCTTAATAAGAACGATAATATGTAGCCCCCTTCCCTCACTCGGTATTACCCGAGGTCATAGGTACTATAGGGCTATCCGACTCCCTACCGATTATTTGATATCCTCCCTTTGTATCGGTTGTTTATCATACTCCCATATTTTAGGAAG
>Ga0315284_10008669_pt1 | contig 14525 bp, 12 predicted proteins | sample YL17G09_16_MG_FD_203696 | JGI IMG/M metagenome (GOLD analysis project Ga0315284, IMG submission 203696) | Sediment microbial communities from Yellowstone Lake, YNP, Wyoming, USA - YL17G09_16 | ecosystem: Environmental > Aquatic > Freshwater > Lake > Sediment | place: USA: Wyoming | collected... | reverse complement strand
AGGCCCGGAGATCACCCGCGCGGCACCACGACCCCAGCCCGAACCCGGCGCCCGGGATCCTCGTCACCTTTCGTCCGCCCGTGGCCTAACTGCTACCCAACCCTTTCAATTGTGAAACATAGGCGTGGCAGTACGCTTGCCCCGCGGAGCGTGAGACGAAGCTAAACCTGGTATCGGCTTCATTGAAAGAAAAGGCCGTCTTGAAAACGAACCTGCAATTTGGTCTGAGCTGGCCGAGCCACAAGGTCTCTGGCTTGAGAATTGATCCGCCGGTTAACAGCAAGCTGCAATTCTATTCGGAGACATTTTGGAAAAAGCTTGTTTTACGAGGGTTTTTAAAGCGACGACCCGTCTGCCCATGTCCGAGTACGGGATGGCTGTAGTTCGTGGCGAAAACCTCAGTTTTAGCCGATAAGAACTTTGAAGAATGGCTATTCCTATAGCAAGTCGTGGCAATAAATATACAGGCGATTAGAGGTTGATGGTTCTCTCCTAGGTTTAGGGACATGTATGCCTAGTTCAACAACGGATATCCCCACTGATCAGGGCCCTACCCGGACTCGACCCTGAAGAACATAGCTATGGACGCACTAAAATAGACGCGCCTGTCAGAAGAATTAATGAGCATCCATAAGAAAAGCAATAAGACTTTGGCCTGGAGAAGAAAAATCTCGATTCTCAGGCAAGATCGTTCCCAAAACGAACCCTTATCGAACGACGGCATCGCTCAACCCCCTGCAATAGTTCGACTTAAGGCTTCTTAGGTGGGCATTTACTAGCTTATAAATCGTGGTCTTCGGCGTTCCCAGGGCCCTGGAAATATCTCCGAAGCTGGCGCCTTCCCTGCGCAACCTCTTTGCCCGGGCGATCATCTTCAGTGCCTTGGGGTCCTGGTCCAGCTTTCCGTCGTCGCTCATCCTGAACCCCGTGGGCATTCGGCCGACCCACTCTCCTTTGGCGCGCTTATGGCTTAGGGCCTCTCGCGTGCGTTCAGAGACAAGATCTCGCTCGAGCTGAGCGAATGTGCCGAGCATCCCCAAAAAGGCCTTCCCAGCGGCTGTAGTAGTGTCGAAGGCCTCGGTAACGGACACAAAGCCGACCTGGTTAGCCTCGAAGATCTCCTCGAGGAGGTACCACAAGTCCTTCTGTTTTCTGGTGAGCCGGTCCACTTTGTTGACGATAACCACGTTCACCGTGCCGCGCCGGCATGAGTCAATCAGGCTCATTATGCCGGGACGGGACAGATTCTTACCCGAATAGCCAGGATCCTTGATGATCTCGAGCAGATTCCAACCCTTGGCCGTCGCCAGGGCCCTGATCCTTTCTTCCTGGGCCTCGATCGAGATGCCTTCCCGGGCCTGCTCCTCCGTGGATACTCTCACATAACCAATGGCGTTGATGATACTCGCGTTCATTTGTTTACTCTGCTCCTGTCAATATGAGACGTGTTGACTCCATGATTAGGCGGGGGGGGGGGTAGAATTCCGGGACTCCCAGGACTCGATGGGGGAGGATATGCTTTCCACGCAAAGACTCTATCGTTAGCGCCGTTTGTCCTCAGCTCGGCCTGGAACCCGGAGTCTCGAACGCCATCTCGCACCGCAGGATCTCGATGAGCATCCAAGCCGCCTGGGCCCGACTGATATTGTGGTATCTCTTGGCGTAATCGAGGAGCTGCAGGCACATCGACGGAAAGTCCGGATCGGGGGTCGGATCCCTGCGGGCGCATGGCGCTTTGACCATGCGCCTGCACGTGGCGGCAATCTCTTCAGCCGGCCAATCGCGTGCGAAGTGTTTCTCGCCTTGGTTGATGGGCAGGAGCGCGAGATTCATAATGAAGGTGCTCCCCGGCTTCCCGATGGTCGTCCCGACGTTTTCGCCTCGCAGGAATTTATCGGCTTGCCAGCGGGAACCGTCCATGGCCGCCTTGAAGGAAATCCAGCAGCCTGGGTCGTGGATGGATTGGTACTTCATCTCGAGTGTGGCGCCGTCCGGCAGGCGGCGCAGGCTGAGGGGCCAGGGAAAGTAGCTGACGGTCCGGACGATCGACTTTTCCACCGAATGGTCGCCGACGTACCAGGTCAACATGTCAGGGAAGAGCGAGAATTCGGGCCGGCCCGGGATGCGGATGAGATAGGGGACGTCGGACCATCGCGCCTCCTTCTCCTTTCCCGGAACCTTATCGAGATACACTTGGCCTCTCGTGTCACACATGAACGTCCTCCTTTGATCGAGATTCCGGGGACGGACAGATGGGGCCCTGTTCGAACCTTCGGCCGCGGCCTGCGCAAGATAGTGCCTGCGCGACCGGGCTTCGGGAGGATGGAGGACGGAAATAAAAAAAGGACACTTTGTTGCCCTCCGGCCGCATCCTCGCTCGACGCGAGTGGCACCTTGGGTGTCCGTCCCAGGTTGCCGGGCCACTCATACGGTGGCCGCTCTTGATGCCATGGATATAATAGGTCAAAGACCTGGGAAAATCAAGGATTAATGTGTAGCATCATTTATCTGAAGCCGATTCTCAACAAAGGTCATCACCTTGATCTTTTTTCCTACAGAAAGGCGCTCTTTGCAGAGCTATCAAATGTTAAGTTTTCTGATAACGTCTTCCACTAATCGCGCCGTACCCTTCTTCAACTTTTCTTCGTTAGACCGGCGGAACAATCGATAGAACCAGTCGAAAACGGGGGGGGTGGTTAGCCGTGCCCATAAAATGCCGTCTTGAATGGATCTTGCGTACTGTTCAAGCTTGGGCTGAGCTAGCTGTGCTACATCTTGGTCAAGAACTCCATTAACGAACTTCTTTAAGTCCTCGGTGTGTTGAAGGGCTGCCCGATGTCTCGTTGCTTCTCGAATGCTCCAAAGCATAACCGGCAATAGCGGAGCAATGATCGTCAGAATAAGCTCCTCCGCACCTGCCCGCTTTGCAAGGGAAATCCCAAACGGCGCCATCGCTAAAATGGCGGCTAAGAGGACCACATGATGTATATACCTGCGACGAAGAGTTGCGTCATACCAGAGATTCGACCTCTGGCACACTATCCGAGCCCAGGGTAGTGGGAGGTCTCCGATTATTTCAGGATACCAGCTATGGATACTATTAGTTCCGTGGCGAATAATGTAGTTCTTGCTTTCCGCCGCAACCGTCTCAGGATCTGGCCTATCTCCGACGTGCCAACTGGGCCATTCCAGCGCCAAAACCTCAGTATCAAACAGCTCCTGCACTAGTACGGCCTGCTTACGAAAGTGCCTTTGGAACCGGTCAAGAAGAAGTGCATCGATTAACGCTATAACAGCAGCGCAGAAAGCAATCCTGGCACGAACCCAGGGTTGCCCGGATAGGCAGTTGGAAAGTATTACCGGCACAATTGCCGTAAGAATTATCTGGGCGAAGACTACTCGCTTCTCCTTGCCGTGCAACACCCTCTGAGCGGCGAGCCTTTCTAGTTGCGCCGCCTCATTTTGGACATTGGGGATACGGTTCATCTCAAACTTCCGGCTCCTTCAAATCTTGCACCGAAAATATCTAGGTGCTAAGCATCCACATTTCTGGGCCCGCGGAATTCCTCGTATTGATCATCCTGATATAGACTGATGATTCCCGCCGACAGCCAACTCATGAATGGCACCAATCTCCCCCGAACCCATTCGTAAAGCTGACAGGCATTAGTACTTCTTATGTAGGAAAACTGCCGTTAAAGACAATTCCCCATTGCCGGCAGGCCTCTCTATTATCGCCGCGTGCCTCAGCGTCGAGTGCACTCTTAGCGTGGAGGCGAGCATAGATGGCAGCCTCTAGAGCCTGTGCCTGTTGGATATGAGTATGGCAAGCTGTTATATTGCCCGATACCCCAAGAGGATCTCGATACGCTCGGCAGCCACGGCTAACTAGCAGCCTGAACGTCTCAGTAAGACATTGTGCATAGGATTTTGCCCCCTCGCACACCCTTTCGGCTGCCAGCATTAGCTCTAGATGGAATGAGGATATCGAAACACGCGGTGTTCGGCACACTCTCCAAAACTTTATTAGCTGTGCAGTAGCCCTAAGCTTGCCTCGGCTGCGTAAATTAGCCTCGGCAATATACCGATTGTGTCGTTCAGGACAGGTTGCCATCCACCACCCGTCTCCATCCGGCATCAGATAGACAGGCCAGTTATCGGAGGCCATCTGCCAGAAGATAGCCGGCACGACATCGACAGAATATTCGCCGCTTCCAAAGCTGAGCGTAATAGCCTGTGCGTCCTTACGAACATCAGTCTGCCAGAAGCGGGAAGCCAGGTCTCTACGGAATTTTTCGAGAACAGTGGTCGATCTTTCGTAGCCACCCCCCCAGCGGATATCATCTCTGGCTACCACCACGAAGTAATCAATGTCACTGTACCTACGGATAGCACTCCTTCTCGAATGGCTCCCAACAAGAAGGAACTTCCGCACTCGAAACGGTCTGAGCAACCGGGATCTTATCGTAGCAGCGTGCGCCACGGCATGCTGGACCTCGCTCGGCAGCGGCTGTAGCCTACCCAACATGATCTTAAACGCTATTGGAACAACCATATGGCACCCTATTTCTGACGGAATTGCCTATGGCCACCTTTCCATCCCAACGTTTCTCAGTTAGCAAGGCAGGGGAATTACATTTTCACATGATAAAAGAGAATTCCAGAGAGATCGAGTAAATATCAACCATTTTAAAAGAAGGATATGACGGACTGTCGGACGATGTCAAGTGCTCGGAATAGCATGATAAGGCGACATGAATCTTTCCGCTTTTGCCATCTGCTCGGTCTCTCAGGAGGGGAGCTGGGGAATCAGTCGATGTAGCATCGCCAGGGGTGGGTCGGTGGTGCAGTATACTTGGGCGGCTTCGACCGGACCATAGGGGGGATGGCTGTCTCTGATGTTCCCTAATCTCTCGGTAGTTGAGGTCCCGGTCCTCAAAGCGAATGATAAGCCAGTCGTCGAAGTGCACCAACAATAAGGCTAGCCGCCCCAGCATCCGTCGGGATGGATTTTTTGATCCAGTGTGCCTTGTGAGAATATCCGTCACCTAGAACGTCTTTAACATTGAGGCGCATTTCCGTGGCAACACGTCTTTAATCTTCCGGGAGGCCGGGATTACCGGCCTCCACTCGCCTCATAATCAACCAGCGTATTAATAATCGAGAAGGGGTTCAGGGAGTCACGGAGCGAAACCGTTGCCTATTAGCGGCCTAGGCGTCGGTTCGAAAAGGGTGATGTTGCCCTAAGAAGGCTGAACCTGACAGGATCGCTGGTTTCGTTGACTAATAGAAAAACCTATTACTCTGGTTTCTCAGATAGTATAATAAACGAAGGGATGTTAAGTTTGAATATCTTGGCTTCTATCGCAGTCCTAGTTATGCCGGTCGTGGGATATTCTTCAGGCGTCGCCCTGAGAAATAGAAAATCCAAACTCAGAAAAATCTCTATATTCGATTTATTTGTCGTCGCCATGATGTGGGCTGGAGTTTTGTATTCGCGGAAAGGGATACATTTCAGCCCCTGGTTCTTGTTATTGGCCTGGATTGGCACGGGGGTAATCCTGGGCTACTTGGCTAGCCTGATCATGGGATTCTCGAGAACCGAACCCCAAGAACATGAATTCCACAAGAAGGAAATGAGCACTCAGAAAAAGAAAAAAATCCTTGGCTGGCATGATTTCTCATACAAGATTGGAATTTTTCAAAGCCAAATCTTGCTTGGTTTCCTGTTCCTGGTCCTGTTTTCCCCTGTTGGCTTCGCCATAAGACTCTTCTCGGATCCTCTGAATACCAAATGTCTCAATCGAAGGTCCCACTGGCTAGCTAAGAAAACGACCCTGTTGGATATTGAACTGTACAAGAAACAAGGTTGATGTATATCCTTGGCATATCTTGTTTTTATCATGATTCAGCGGCCGCGCTCATCTGCGGTGGGAAGCTCATTGCCGCCGCAGAGGAAGAAAGATTCTCCCGAATAAAGCACGATTTCAGCTTCCCCCAGCGATCTATTACCTATTGCCTCGAGGAAGCTAAGATCACAGCCAAGGATCTTGAGTATGTAGTCTTCTATGAAAAACCATTTCGGAAGCTTGATCGCATCCTAATGACATCGTTCCAGAACTTCCCCCGGTCATGGCGTATGTTCGGTGAAGCTATGATTGAGTGGTTTGGCGACAAGCTTTGGATGAAAAATATTATACAAAAGAGGATTGGGCTCGAGCCTGACAAAATTCTTTTTGCGGATCACCATCTGTCCCACGCCTCAAGCGCGTTCTATTGTTCTCCATTCGAGGAAGCAGCCGTTCTCACATTGGATGGCGTTGGAGAATGGACCACAGCCGCGACGGGGAGGGCAAAAGGCAATGATATCGAACTCCTCGATGAGATTCGCTTCCCACATTCGCTAGGTCTTCTTTATAGCGCCTTCACCGCCTTTCTTGGTTTTCATGTGAATGAGGGCGAATACAAGGTCATGGGTATGGCCCCCTACGGCCAACCAAAGTACACAGACATAATCACCGACAAACTTGTCCATATCGCAGAGGATGGCTCGTTCTGGATAAACATGAAATATTTCGCCTATCATTATTCGGATAAGCGGGCGTATAATTCAAAATTCACGGACCTCTTCGGGGCGCCGCGTGATCCGAAGATGCACTTTTTCACCTCCCAATCAAGATTTCCTTCGTATTTTGGTGAGAAGCCAGTCGATTTCAATAAGCAGTGTCGACTGAACGAGCATTATGCCGATATCGCGGCAAGCATTCAGAAGATCACAGAAGAGATAATCTTGAAGCTAGCTGTCAACTTGCACCGGAAGACAGGCCTCAAGAAACTATGCATGGCCGGAGGATGCGCGCTCAATTCAATGGCAAACGGGCGCATCCTGAACGAAACGCCATTTGAGGACCTCTTTATCCAGCCCGCAGCTGGTGACAGCGGGGGTGCTCTAGGGGCCGCTCTGCATGTCTATCACGCTCTCCTCGGGAAGCCGAGAACTTTTATCTTAGAGCACGTATACTATGGGAAGAAGTATCCCGAAAGCGATATCACGTCGTTCTTGGATGGCCAGAATATTAGGTACGAATACTTTTCTGACGACAATAAGCTCATAGACAGAGTGGTCGACGACCTCGTGGATCAAAAGGTTATTGGCTGGTACCAGGGCCGCTTCGAGTGGGGTCCTCGGGCTCTCGGCAACCGGAGCATTTTGGCCGATCCGAGAAGCGAAATAATGAAAGACAAAGTGAACATGAAGATCAAGTTCCGCGAACCGTTTCGGCCCTTCGCGCCGGTTATCTTGGAGCAGAACACAGACGATTTCTTTGTAGGTCGAAACACGGCCCGGCAGTATCCCTCGCGATTTATGCTCTTCGTCCTCCCCCTTAAGGAGGAAAAAAGGGACAAGGTAAAGGCCGTCAATCATTTAGGAACGGGGCGTCTTCAGACGATCCGACAAGAGTGGAACTCCCGTTATTACAATATCGTGGAGAGATTCGGCCAAGCTACCGGCGTCCCTGTCCTCTTAAACACATCCTTCAATTTGAAAGGAGAGCCAATCGTAGCAACACCGGCCGACGCCTTCTCTACCTTCATTAAAAGTGGCCTCGACGTCTTAGTCCTTGAAAACTACATGGTCCGGAAATAATTCAAGATTTGAGGCAATTATGGGTGCTTTAAATAATTTCTTCTCGAAGTTCGCTATCGTCGTCGAATTATTCTCTTTCCTCTGGCATAATAAACGTTGGTGGCTAATCCCCGTGATTGCTGTCTTGGTTATAATTGGATTCATCCTGATATTCCCTCATGGCTCGGCCATCGGCCCCTTCATCTATAGTCTGTTCTAGAATCAATAAGGGCCAAAATCCCAGCGGGCTATCGCCTAGAATTGCAGATAGATAAAACTCCTTGCCCCGATGTCCCCTATCAACAGGACTGATACAGCAAGGCTATTTATAACGACAAGTTCCCTTGTGAATTCCCATTTGTTCACCGGCACCTTTTCAATAACCAGGCGTATGATCCCTAACGAATCAATCGTGAAAAATAAGAGTGCACACAGGAGGTAGCATGCATAATCAGCCCGTGAAAACACTTTGGCAATCATACCGAATGACGACATAAGTTCCCAGCTGAAGATTCTTCTCAATATCTCGCTTGCACTCTTTAATCCTGGAACTACAAAAAAAACCCAGCTCAAGGAGACTAGCAAGAAAATCAAAATAGCCTGCATTCCACGTCGCAACTGCCGTAAATGGTCGCCGAACGCAGATCGCCATAAGCGCCCCCTAAATCCCGCTGTTAAACGTCCTACTATATAAAGGACTCCATGAACTCCACCCCAGATGATAAAGTTCGGCGATGTGCCATGCCACATCCCACTCAATACAAATACTACTAATACAACAACCGTAAATGAATAGATCGGCCTGAATTTGTATGCAATTGGCAAGTACACATAATCCCTAAACCAAGTAGTTAAGCTTATATGCCACCTATGCCAAAACTCAACCAGTGATGATGCCAATAGAGGATTCTTGAAGTTCGCCATAACTTCTACGCCGAAAAAGCGCGCTGTTGCGATCGCGATAGTAGAATATCCGTAGAAATCGAAATAGATCCTGAACGAGTACACAATAAGCCCTACTAGCAGAGCCGCCGCAGAACTCTGTTCAGGTTTACCCAATATTTCGCCGGAAATAATGGCCAGCTTATCCGCAACAACAAGCTTACAAAAGAAACCCCACAATAATTGCTTGATTGCCAAATATGCTTCTGTTTTATGCGTTCTAGACATTGAGCCCAATTGTGGAATGAGCCTTCCCGCACGCTCAATTGGTCCTGCTAACATTATTGGAAAAAAGGCCAAATATAGAGCGACAGAAGAAAGCCGGTTCTCTGGCTTTACTCTCTTCCAATACACATCTAATAAGTAGCCAACTGCCTGCAAAGTATAAAATGACAATCCGACCGGAATTATGAAACCTGTCACGCTTCGATTTGCCGCGCTGTTACCAAGCTGCCCAAATTTCCATAATAAAAGTGGTGAAATCGTAATAATTATGGCAACAACGACTAGCAGAATCTTTTTGCCCGGACGAAAAGATTTTCCAAATAGAAATGTGCTTACTGTCACCCCCACAAGGACTGCGATATTGTGCCAATCAGAATAAGCATAGAAGAAATATCCAGCTATCAACATTACCCGCGCCCGATAATTTGATGGGGCAAGATTATAAGCGGTGAGTGTGACGGCTAGAAAAACCATAAACTCATAAGAAGTAAGGATCATTTTTTGAATTGTTCCCTGGAGAAACTCATCTCATAAATTCCTTCAATAAGCCCAAATCGCCCCCCATAAATTATCTTTTCATCCATTAGGGCGAAGCTTGCGTCCCACTCGTCTCCTTTGCTCTCTGTAAGCCGACAAGTTTCGCCGGTTGTCAAATCATATACAAAAAGATCCCAGTTCCCATCGGGGTTGGCGCTATAAACTATGTATCGCCCGTCTCGCGAGAATTGGGGGTCCCACTCATCAAATGGGGTCCAAGTAATCCGCTCCTCGCGATCTGAATCTAGATGGTATAGATAAAGATCAAATTGTTTCTGATATTTGGCGATATATATGAGGCGGTTACCATCCGGAGTGAACACTGGCCGCCAAGACTCATGATTGTCTTTAGTTACATATCTTTTTTCGCGAGTATAAAGATCAAAGATCACAATCTGAGGATTTGAATATTGCGACTCATTTATACGCTGCCATTCTGCATAGGCAAGAAATCGGTCATCCGGCGAAAAACAAGGGATTGCACCAAATGTATCAGGACTCCCGGTAACTTCAATTCTCTTGTTTATATCATTTAGACTTGCCACCTGCACCTTAGTTTGGAGGGTTTCGGCATCTCCTTCCGTAAATGCTAACCGAGAACCATCGTGTGACATCATCGGATGACTCTCATTTATATCATTTGAGGTCAGCCTTTTAATCTCTCGAAACTCCCGGTCCGTAAGAAAGAGCTCCATTTTCCCTTCGCGAGGGGATTGAAAAGTAATCATCATGCCGTCTTTCGAGTACATTGGATAGCGGTCACCCGCGTACTCTTTACTCAAGAGCGTGGACCGTATTATCTGATCCGAAAGCAATACCTTTGAGAGCTCTGTTGCCAATACCTCGTGTCCTGCTATTGTGAGATGTTCATCATAGCTAAAATTTATCTTTTTCGGAGTAGCCCTGAAGGCATCTAGCATGTCAACCAATGTAACTCCAAGATCATCTGTAAGCTCCTTCAGCAACTTGTTGGGCCTCAACATATCTAGCTCGCCAGGCTGAATCTGAAACGCATCAAGTACTTCTTGAAAGGAACTTATATCAACCTGTTCCCTTGTAGGCATGAGAAATACGATGAGCCGTGCCCCTCGCTTCTTGACCTCCTCGTTAAATTCCATAAGATAGTTCCCAAAGAGCTCTAAGTCCCTTTTTTTAATCGTCGATTCATTCTTATAAAAGATGTTGTAATCGCTATTGGCTTGGGGATCCCTCTGGAACGGCTCCGTCCAGCGACCTAACGGAAGGTCGGCTGAATTCTGATATTTAAAATCCTGGAGCAAATATCTTATGAACTTGGAATTATATGCGAGATAGTCAGTGAAACTCCTGTGGGCTATCCCCACATTCATGAAGTCATTAAAGCTGCATAATTGCAGAATTACTACGCTGGGCGATAACTGTTGGCCCCGTTCATGGTAATAGTTATATTCCTCGACGATGCCAGCTCCACTTATTCCTGCATTAAGTACAATCTTATTGGGAAAGCTTTTATGGAGTAGTGTTGTGTAAAGTTGCTCAAAACTTACCTGCGCCCCCTGTGTGAAAGAATCGCCAATTACGAGCCAATCTACAGCACTAATCCTATTATCTTGATTCATGCCGTCCGGGATTCGATATCCTTGACAGTTTGTTATGTAGTCGGCTGAGTATTCCCTATCTACAAAATGCTTTCGAAGATAGGGTTTGTTGAAATAGTAGCCCTTCTCTGGTTGATATAAGTTATCTATGACATAATTCGGAAAGCAGGTCGAGAAAATGACTTCGGCGTGTAAAAATATCGAGATGATTGCAAATATATTCGCCAAATAGACGGAGATTAGTTTTGAACGAACGTGATATCGACTGGCATAAAGAATGGCGAATATTAGACTCGGGGTCAGTATTGAAACTAGAATGTTCTGCGTCAACAGAAACAAGATTACCGGATTAGCAATTATTAAAGAAAAGAGCAATAAGACGAGGCACTTATACGGGCGCACGTCGGTCTCTGTACTCAGAGCGCCCTCCTTGAATACGTTAAACTCTGAACAAAAAGGGTGGCGCAGATTGACATTCGTGTTATTCGCGGCCTAGCCATGGGCGCTAATAGATTACCGAGGAAATCTTGGGAAAGCATTATTGCACTCATATTTTTTGAAATATCATTTGCGGGATTCATCTGAAGTTAATCTAATAATCATATTAATCAACTTTGACCACTTTGGGTATAATAAAATAAATATTTCAATTTAATCAATAACCTGACCCGGCGTCCTTTTGCCAAGTTAAGTACGAACCCAAGACAAGAAGCATTAATCAAGGCGGCAAAAGATATCGTTATTGTGCGGATGGAATAACCCTTACTTATAAACTTAGCCCATTTTAAAGTATGATCAGATATTAAAAAAGCATTGCAATCGCCGAAGAGAGATATTATACTAAAAATTAGGGTTGAAATGTTTTGGTTGATAGTCTCTCAAGGGGAGGGATGCCATGCGAAAAGAACTTCCAGAAATCAGAAATAGCATCGAGGAATTCGCGCCTAGCCGCAGAGAGATTGTCGATAGAATAAAGCGCGCAGGCACAAAAACACTAATAATTGCCTTGGGCTTTCTTGGCATTCATCCGGGAGCTCAGCAAGTGTCCGCATCTAGCTCATCACAACCTGTGCCAACACCTACCATAGCTAACCGAAAAGACAAATCGGAAGCGAGCTCCTTGGTGCTTAATTTAGCTGAGACGGATCAGGATAGCAACAACATGCTTGCCCATCGTTCTCATTCATCCCATCGTTCCCACAGTTCTCATTATTCTTCTAGTACTGGCGGGACGACCACAGCAAAGCCTGCCACACCCACGAAGACTAAGGAAGCCCCGGCAATAGTCAATGCACAGAAACTAACGGGGACGATTATTGAGGTTCCAGCTGGGAAAGATGAAGAATATTTTAAATTGAAGGATGAGGAAGGGAACACTCATACAATATATTATCAAGGTACGACGACTATTCTAATAAGCGGCCCACCAGAGCAGAAATTTACTGTAGAAACTCTAAAGAGCTTTGGCGGGAATCTTCCTCTAAAAGTAGGGAAGGTCACCATAGTACATTGGAAATCCGTTGAATCAAAGAAAACCGCAATACAAATCGATCTCTTTAGTTTCTAGGGGCATTTCTAAGGCAACATTGGCTGAACAAACTGGAAGCAAGGCTTCCTTATGTTTCACAGTCGATACACGGGTATACTCCGATTCTAGCGTTTTCCGCGCCTGCTATAAGTTCACAGATAGAGTATTCATCTTTCTTTCCCGTACAACTGATTCCCCCGAAGCGATTACAATTACGATAAGGCCTAAGCAGCCAGATATGGATCTGAACTTGATTATGCAGGAGTTCTTCAACGAGCTGATTGACCAGGGCGTCAGAGAACACCTTGAAGAGGAGCTTGGCCCTATTCGCAACTTGATAGTCGCCCAAGCATTCTCTGAAGGTAACCTTTTAGAGGATACCTCCATAACGCCATTCAAAGATGATGAAAATCACGAAATCGGCTGACTCAAATCTCTCACATCAGCTAATTTCAATAGAGCATGATCTTTATCCAAAAAGTTGCTTAGTAGAAGCGATACGTCAATATTATGGCTTCTGTAGAGTTAATATTACAGACTCAAATGAACAACACTCTCCATTAAATGTATATCCCATATCGAGTTCTTCTCTAGTCGCTGATCAGAATATTTCTGGGTTCCTCAATTACCTGCTCCAACTATCATGCCGTTCTCTCGTGGGCTGTCGCACTACCTCACCTCTCACTAACTGTTTATGAGAGGAATATTACCTTTTGAATCCTTCAAACATTCTTTGCCTTACCGTTTTTTGCCATTTCAATTCATGCGTTGGTCGGACGCGGAATATTTATTAACGAATATTGCTGGGGAGTATTGTTTCCTACAAGCGGAAGTTTTTTCATCCTTTGTACAAAGGACCCTCCTGGATGGTTCTAGCGTATATAAGGAACTTAAGTCGAAGCACTTCCTCCTTGATTCTGGTTCAACGTTGCCGATTGAGCTTTTGGCAACCAAATTCAGAACCAAAAAGGCATTCATGGAGGGCTTTACTAGACTTCACCTCTTCATCCTGACCCTTAGATGCGATCACAACTGTCACTATTGTTCAGCCTTAAGCGTCCCAGCAAATCAGAGCGGCTATGATATGAATCAGGAAACTGCGAAACGGGCGGTAGATCTAATGCTTTGTTGCCCATCAAATAGCCTAAAAGTAGAATTCCAGGGCGGTGAGCCGCTTTTAAATATTGATACAATGCGCTTTATATGTGAATACAGCAAGGATAAGGCTGCAGGAGAAAAACAGCTCGAATATGTGGTGTGTACCAATCTGGCATCTTTAACCAAGGAAAAACTGGATTATATAAAGCAGCATTCTATTCTTGTTTCCACCTCTTTTGATGGACCACGGTTTATTCACGATGGAAATCGCTGCTTTTGCGGAGGAAGCAGCTATGATATTTCGGTTAAAAATATAAAAACCGTGATGAATGAATTGGGCAAGAATCGCATTTCTGCCCTGATGACGGCAAGCGCGCTTTCAATAAAGCATCCACAAGAAATTGTTGATGAATATGTGAAGATCGGCTTTGAATCTATATTTCTGCGCTCAATTAGGCCTTACGGGAGGTCCCGAACACTGGAATCACAATATTCGGCGTCTGAGTATCTTGAGTTTTATCGTAAAGCATTAGAGCACATTATCGAACTTAATCGTCAGGGCATACATATTGTCGAGGGATTTGCTCAGATCCTCCTGGAAAAGATACTTACTCCATTTGCAGCAGGCTTTGTAGATCTCCAATCTCCCACCGGGTCAGGGATGTCCTTTGTTGCTTATAACTACGATGGTAATGTTTATGCTTCGGATGAAGCGCGGATGCTCGCTAAGATGGGGGACGAAACATTTCGAATGGGGAGTGTCTATACAAATTCTTACAGTGATATCTTTGGCGGGTCCACAATCAGGGCGCTCGTTAATAATTCCTGTGTTGAGGTTATTCCCGGCTGTTCAGAATGTGCATTTCAAGTTTATTGCGGGGCTGACCCTATTCATAATTACACAACACAGGGTGACATTATTGGCCATAGGCCAACGAGCGACTTCTGTCAGCAAAACAAGGAGATTATCAGACTCCTCTTTGAATACCTC
>Ga0315284_10008668_pt1 | contig 14525 bp, 16 predicted proteins | sample YL17G09_16_MG_FD_203696 | JGI IMG/M metagenome (GOLD analysis project Ga0315284, IMG submission 203696) | Sediment microbial communities from Yellowstone Lake, YNP, Wyoming, USA - YL17G09_16 | ecosystem: Environmental > Aquatic > Freshwater > Lake > Sediment | place: USA: Wyoming | collected... | reverse complement strand
AATTGCCGAGAAGCACTACCTGCAAGTTCTCGACTCCCATTTCGACAAGGCCGTGAGTGCGGATTGTATGCGTCCCTGTATGCAGAATGGCGACGGAACAGTAGGCAAGGCCCCGCACACGGAACGGGCAGGCAACAAAAAAGCCCCTGATTTACAGGGGCTTACTGCCTCTTACTCCGGCAGTTCAATTCGTCGACTGGGCGATGAGGGATTCGAACCCACGACATCCACTGTGTAAGAATGGCGCTCTAACCAGCTGAGCTAATCGCCCGACTCTGACAGAATTAGCAATGAATTTTATGATCGGTGAAACGCGTTTTTTGCCACAGGTTGCGTCTTGCCGACACAAAATGGGCCCCCGCAACAATCACACCGAATCACAATTCGGCTGCCCGTTCCGTCTGAACTTATCGACGTCGGCAGTGTACCGTGAATCGCACCGCGAGTCCAACGCCACACCGAGGGAAACCGACCACCTGCCTGCGCGGCCGCATCGAATGCGAGTTGCGCCACATTGTCGAAATGCGGAGCACACCGCTTCCTGATGATGGGTGCGGAGGTCTCCTTCGCCGAGGGTGGCAGACCAACAGGTTTCTCAGGTCTTATTCCAGCATTCAGGGTCAGACTGATGTGTTATGCGTCTAAGGCATCTGCTCGCTGCGAACAACGGTTGAAGAATCTTGGCGTCACGACTAGCAAGCACAGTTTCGCCCAGCAGTGTAGGATAAACATTCACGACATCGTCCAAATGCGTTCGGCGATCCTGTGACCTGTCTTCCCTCAAGGTTTCTTCAGATGTCCGATCGTGATCAGTGGCCCGACAATCCCAATGACCCGCCTCCTCGACGGTCCAAGTCGCGGGAGGAAAGTGCAAAGCACAACGGCTGTTTGAAGTTTGTCTTGATTGTCGGAGGGATGCTAATCGTCGCGGTACTCGTTTGCTGCGGCGGACTCCTTGCCTTGGGCTGGTCCCTCTTTCCTCACATGGCCCAGACTCCTGCTGAGGTCGCGGCGGTCGCAGACGCGGCACTCAAAATGAACATCTCCGAAAACTTCATCGGTGAGACGGGAATGTCGATCGACAATTGGTTAATGACCATGAATGTTGCCCTGTTTCGAGATCGTCAAGGCCAAGGAACATTGTTGATCGGTACATTATTTGTCAAACTCGGAGACCCTGTTCTGCACCGCGAAGATTTCAAAAACAAAATCGGGCAACAATCTGACGAAATACCGGAAACGGAAATCACGGAATCCGTTGAAAGAGAGTTCGCGATTCGAGGAAAAACAATTCCCTTTCAATTTTCCGAAGTGGTGGAAAAAGAAACGGGAAAAAAGATTCGTCTCGTCTCCGCGGAACTCGAATTTCCCAAGCAAATCACCATCTTTCAACTCCTACTGGACGACGATGCCTACGACGAGTCAACTGTGGTCAAAATGATTGAATCGATCGAATAAGGGATTCTCAGTCTCTAAATCAAATCCTTCGAAAGCCCCCACATCGCTTATGACTGCCCCCGCTCCCTCAACGACCCCCGATCTCTTACCGCGTCGCGCTCGACGATCTCTGCGAACCACTCGATGGCTTTGGATCGGCGGCGGAGCGTTCGGATCCTGCCTGCTGGCCTGCGGCTTGGGTTGGGTGGCCGTGGCCTTACTATTTGGGCCGGCTCACACCGATGTTGCGGCACAGATCCAGATAATTACCCAAAGGATCGCCGCTGTGCGTGTGCCACCCCTCTTTCAACCGGTTTGGGGATGGGAGGCGGATAATTCCTTGATTTGGGTTCAAATGGCACGTTTCGATCACCGCGACGGTCGCGGATTGATGTTGATTGGAGAGTTTCATGTCCGCCCCGTCTTCAATCCCACGGAACAACTTCAACTCCGAAAATTATTGGAAGATTCCTCCCCCGATTTGCGGCTGATCAGTCCAAAAGACACGGAACAAAGGAAGATCTCTGTTCGCGGCAAGGAGACGGAATTCGAAATTGTGACCGGCGAAGACAGAGCCTCCACCACAAAGATGCGGCAAGTTTCCGGGATGTTTCCAGGTCACGAGGGGACAGCCATGCTCATCCTTCAAGCCGAAGAAGACTGTCTTTCCGAGGAGGCCATCACCGAGTTGCTGAACTCCGTGTCGGAAATTGTAGATTCTGAGGCCAAGTCCCTCACGTTGCCCACTGAAGTCATCACCCCGGCAAAACAGTAAAATCGGAGAAATCTTTACCGCACAGACGGCAAAACATTGAGGCAGAGAATTCGTTTGAATCAGGACGGGGCACCGCTCATCGTCCGGTGATCTCGCGACGAAATTCCTCGGCGAGCTATTTTGCTCTGTTCTCTCAGTCCTCTTTATGATTCCATATCCGATCATGCTCCATATCTTAACTGATGTTCGGTCCATTTCTGTTTGACATCCACGCTATTGTCCATCGCCGTCGTTCGACATTGATGGGCAATCTTGAAGCGAGTCTGAGTGGTTTTACGACCACATTTCCCACACGTTGCTGACTCCGTCCAAGGCTGTCGCCCATGAGCAATTCCGAAGTCGAAGCCCTCTGCGATCAAGGCCAAAAGGCATTAAAGGAACGTGATCATGCGGCGGCCAACGATGCCTTCGAAGACGCGTTGGCAATCGACCCCGATTGTATTGATGCCCATGAAGGCCTAGCTAAAGTCTCCTATCTCGATGGAGACTTGGCGGGGGCCATCACTTCTTACACAAAATTGACACAACTGAAGCCAATGGATGGTCGTTATTACTCCAATATCGGCGCGATCTACAATCAGTTGGGTGAACACCAAAAAGCCTGCGATGTGCTTCGAAAGTCGATACAGCGGGACAGGAAGAATGCCGTATCGTTCTATAATCTGGGGATCGCACAACGCAAACTCAAGCAAAACTCACTCGCCGTGTCTGCGTATAAAGAGGCCATCAAGATCAACCCAGAGATGCTGGAGGCATATCAGAATCTCGGCAACACCTACAAAGAAATGGGGAATACCCAAATGGCAATCATCAACTTTAAAAAGGCAATCGACCTCAAGCCAAATTTCGAAAAGGCTCGTACGGCCTTAGGAAACACCGAGATTCTCCAGCATCAGAAAAAAAATTCTTTCAGCCCGTTCGGTCGACTAGTCGATAGCAACCCCCCTGCAATGAAATCAGCCCCGGCAGAATGCAAGCCTTTGAACGAGGGCGAAAGGTGGGTCGAGCGTCAACACGTGAAGCATTTGGCTGATGAAATTGAAACGTTAGCCAAGGCCTTTGCGGAGTATATCAGGCACCACGTCGAACCGATCATTCTCGATGCGGAGCGGGCCGTCGCACAGGTCGGTGATTCCGCTTTTGGGATCCCCGAAGTCGCTGAAACTTTTCGAGCGACGGTTAATCGATGGTCGTCACTTCGAGCGACTCTGAAACGAAAGGTTCTCGAGTTGCGGGCTCACGAAGAGTTGATGAATACCCCAAAATCCGGCCTGTAAATGCCTCATCAAGAGGCAAACTGCCGCCCCTAGCCGATGGAAACACGAGGACTTCGTCGTAAACACCGATCAGGGCCGTTGTGAACTTATGGTCCCTGATGCCGGGCCCCGTGATGATCGCCAGATCTTGGGCTGATGCTGCTCGAGTGCCTGCGGATAACTCATTGATCCCCTCATTTCAAAGGAACTTTTTCGCATGAGCATGATTCAAGAATTCAAAACATTCATTCAACGCGGAAGCGTCGTTGATCTTGCCGTTGGCGTAATCATGGGGGGAGCGTTTGGAAAGATCGTGAATTCGGTTGTCGCGGATCTGCTCCTGCCTCCGATCGGGTATCTTGTTGGTGGAATCAAGTTTACGGACCTTAAGATGCGACTCCCTTCGGTGACGATCCTGGTTCCGTCTCCAACCGCTGACAATCCCGGACAATTCGTTTCCAAAACGCTGGATGCGGCGACAATCAACTACGGAAACTTTTTGCAGACGACGTTTGACTTTCTGATCATCGCAGGTTGTGTGTTCCTGCTTGTCAAAGCGATGAATTCCCTGAAGAAAAACGAAGAGGCCGCGTCGGTCACGGTGCCACCGACCCCAACCGAAGTATTATTGACGGAGATTCGAGACGCCCTGAAGGCAAAAACATAAATCGTTGCATCGTGACCGACAATACTAATTTTCAGATTCTGACGCCTCGCCCCACAACCATGGTCAGCGTTCAAGAATCACGAAAAAAGAGCGTCCGCCCCCGCTTGAATGCTCTCGCCGCTGGTTGACTGAAATCAACCCTCACCGCGACGTTTTCAAAAGAATGAATCCTGTTATCATCAATTGAGTGTTGGCATGATTTCGGTGATACCACGCCGTCGGTGAGATCCCCTCAGAGAATGGAATTGCGGTGAGTGACTCATGGACCGCGTCCCGCATCTTGCCATAAATTTTCGTCGACGGCAGGCGAGTGTCTGTTTTTTTACAGGGGGATGTTTTAATGACTCACGCCACGAGGATTATCGTCGGATTTTGTGTGGCATTTGTCGCCGTCGCAACGGTGGCACCAGTACTCGTCTTCGCCTGCCCGTTTTGCAACGCGCCATCGTTGACTCTCACAGAGCAACTCGCCGGCGCCGATGCCGCGATCCTTGTCAAATGGATTGGGGGAACGCCCGCGAATCCAACGAATACCGGTACCACCGAGTTTGAAGTTGAAGAAGTTGTCCATCAGCACAAATCCGGTCAACTCGAAAAAGGGATGAAGCTGAATTTAATTCGCTATCGCTTAGGAAAGTCCGGGGACCTCTTTCTGCTTTTAGGAACACTCGGAGGTGAGGTTCTCGATTGGGGAAGTCCCCTTGAAGTCAGCCGGTTGGGTTTCGAGTATATGAAACTATCGCCGAAGCCCGATCAACCGGCGGCCCAGCGTCTGCCCTACTTTCTCAAGTACCTCGAGCATTCAGATCGATTGATCGGTGATGATGCGTTCGGCGAATTTGCAAATGCCTCGTATGCGGACGTGGTCTTGCTGGCCAAAGACTTGCCACGCGAAAAACTACGAGGATGGCTCACCGACAAAGAGACATCCGCCGGACGGCTCGGCCTGTACGGCATGATGCTCGGCCTCTGCGGAACGGCAGACGATGTGACGCTGATGGAGCACAAAATTTTAGAAGTGACCGAAGATTTTCGTCTGGGAATCGATGGCGTGATGGGTGGTTATTTACTACTCACAGGCGAGACGGGATTAACGGTTTTGGAAGAGCAGAAGCTGAAGGATAAGAACGCTCCGTTCTCCGAGACGTACGCGGCAATGCAAGCGTTACGGTTCATGTGGCAGTATGGTGGCAATCGCATTTCACTCGAACGGCTGCGGCAGTCGATGCGAATTTTGTTGGATCGTCCTGAACTTGCAGATCTTGTGATCGCCGATCTGTCACGCATGAAGGATTGGAGTCAGATGGACCGATTGATGACTCTGTATGACGACGAGGCCTATAACGTTCCGTCGATTAAACGAGCCGTTGTTCGCTTCCTGCTGGCAGGGACAAAAGACACGGGAGAGAAGAAGGATGAGAACACAAAAAAAGCAGGTGCGGAGCCTCCCTTGAAAGAGGTGCCGACCGCAACGATAGGAAGTGCAACCGCTGTCCTGCCAGCGCACGTCGGTCATGCGTTGGAATGTCTTGCCACACTTGAAAAGAAGGATCCCAAAACCGTCAACGAAGCCAAACGATTCTTTCTTCTCAAGTAGCGTGAGCAAAGATCCAAGTCCGACTGACAATCCATTTTAATTGAACGTGGAAAGCAGACGCTCTGCCATCTCCAAATGAGTTTGTAGAAGCGGACGCTCATTGGCTGAACAATCCTTCAGACACTCTTCCAGCATGTCAATTGCTAATCCCGGCCGATTCGACTTGAGTGCCGTGATGGCGAGATCACGTCGATTTTGAAACTCGCCGGGATGGATGGCGGTCAATCGACGCTGAACTTTCCACGTTTCCTCCCACCGTTGTTGTTTCACATAAACGGCTTTCAAATTATTAAGCATTCGAACCACCACGTCACGCGATTTCGCGGGTTCCAATGCCTGCTCAATCTCTTCGACAGACATTCCAGAGAGTGATTCGAGCCATTCACAACAGTCGTCCAGATTGAGCACTCGCCCGTGATGAAAGGCATCCAGAAACAAGGGGCCTTCGATTGTTTCCAACCGCGTCAGAAAATGCGTGGGTGCCGCAACCGCGACGAGATCTACGCCTGCCTGCTGAGCCACAGCCAAATAAATAATTGACAGACTGATGGGAATACCGACCCCGGTTTCGACAACTCGATTGATGAAACTACTGTCTGCAAAACCAAAGGCGTTCTTGTTACCGTGCAGCCCATGTGTGCCGGAAAGACAGTTTGATATTTCGGCCAAGATGGTTCGATCATCCGCTGTCCGAATTAAGCCGTTGGTCACGTCTTGAGCCCGCTGGCGAATCCACTCCAGCGTGTGACCGAAATCAAGATCTGGCTGTGAATCGCGAGCCAATTCTAATGCAACCAAAGTCAGATCGATGTCTGATCGGAAGGAAAGTAATTTCCCGAATTCGGTATCGTTCGTAAAATCAAGGTGTGTGATCATACTGCCATCCAAGAAACAACGTGTCCACTGTTGTCGGAGTGTAGGAGGTTCCCAAAATTCCGTCGAGACGATGTTCTCCGCCACACGCGAAGGGGGAGGCCTGTTGCGGCGGTGATGCGACGGATACAAGGACATCAATTCTCTAAATTCTCCACACGTTTCCGCCAAGGCTGCGCAGCAGACGTTGCGGATTCGATGGGAGGCAAAGCCGATGTTTTGCTCGGCGTTTTCGGCCGCATCGAACAGATCATCGACAGTGCGAGACCGGCGGTTGAGCTACTCATGACTGCGCGGGTCATGCCACAGATGCTCCACCGGATTGAGTTGCGGCGAGTCACAATGCGGACAAGTGATCTCTTCAGGGCATCGCCGTTTTCGCACCCATTCAAAGCACTTCTGATCGTCGATCAACGGCAAGAGCGTCAGTTCCATCCGTGGTTCCAAGTATCAAATCCTTAACGCGATTCACGCGGCTCCTTGCCACGCGGTCACTTCAACTTCTTCCGTCTTTCGTAATTCCAAAACAGACCTCCCCGAATCACCGGTTGAGCCTCTCAAATTTTACGACTCTATCTGCGGTTCCGTCCGCCCCGCTTCCGAATCAATTCCCAACCACAGCAACCCTCCCAGCGCACAGACCACACAGGCCACAGAAATCGCCGCCGGCCAACCGAATTCCTTGGCCAGATACGGTGTAAAAATCGGGGCCAGCAACCCGCCAGCATTACCACCGGTATTCAAAAAGGCGCAGGCCAAGCCGCCCGTCCGCTTTTCCAGCGTCGGTGCGGTCGTCCAAAAGATGCCCTCACACAGCCCCAAGGCTCCCACGGCCAAAGCAAAGTACAAGACAATTTGTTGCGGATCGGTGGTGAATAACCCCAGCAGTGCCAACGCCGAACTCGTCCCCATACCAGTCATCGCCATGATGCGACAGCCGAGGCGATGACCAAACCGCCGGCACAGCCAGTCAGAATACCAGCCGCCAAACGCCATCCCGACCGCCATCGCGATCAGTACTGTAAAAGTGGCCTGCCGACTTTCAGCCGTGGGGAGCTTCAACACATCGTTGAAGTAATACCCCAGCCAGTAGAAAAACAAATACTGGAAGTAGCTGAGTGCCGCGTAACTGAGAGTCAACAACAGCAATTGAAGATTGCCGAACAATCGGAGAACATCCTGCCAGCTCGCCGTCGAACGTGATGGGACTCGGTCGTTGATATGCACCAGATTCCGTTCCGCATCATTCGTCCAACTGTGCCCACTGACATCATCTGAGGAGAGGAAGGCCCAGACGACGGCAAAGACCATCATCGTCGTGCCAGACAGAACGAAAGCTTCCGGCCAGTTGAACCGATCCATCAACCAGCCGAAGACGGGATAACAGGTCGCTACCCCAATTAAAGCGCCGGCCGTCACCAATCCATTCGCAGTCGATCGTTCCCGGAACGGGAACCATAAGGAAACACTACGAGCCGCACCAGGGTGCAACGCCACACTCAAGGCCCCGGCCAATCCACGTATACCGATCAGCGTTAGCAGCATGGCCGCTAGCGACAGCTTCATAAACCCGAGCAGGCCGGTCAAGATCACGCAGCCGCCCATACCGATCCCCATGCCGGCCAGCGCACGTTTCGGCCCCAGTCGATCAATCAGCCAGCCCCCGGGCAACATCCCACATGTGTAAACAAACAGAAACGTGGAATAGACCCAGCCCATCTGTTGCTCAGTGAGTTCACCCGACTTGATGAACTGCTCACTGCCAACAACGGAAATGTTATTGCGATTGAAGTGACCGAGGAACGTAAATCCCATCAACATCAACACGATCAGCCAACGGATGTTTGTCGGCCGAGAATCGGGCGGGGACGAGATCATGTCAGCGATCCAGTTGAGAAGCACGCCGGCGAAACCCAGCGAAGGCACACTCTAGCCGAAACCGGGCTTGAGCCGCGAGCGAGAGTAGAGAATTACCTGTGTTTCGACTCGAAACACTCCGCGCAAGAATCCGGGATTGACCGTCGATGTGGATGGGACTCGCCAGCCAAGTGAATTCTTCCGAAATCACCCAGCCCGTATTTCGATCGACGATGCCTACGACATCTGAAACTTTTTCTCGATCTCCTGAGGCAATTCATATCCAATCCCTGGACACATTGGCAATGAAATGACACCATCCCGCACTGGGAACCCTGCATTCTGCAACTCCTGGCGGAGTGGCGAATCCAATACTTCGGCGGGGGCAAACTCGATGAAAGGTGTGATTGGCGAATAAGCCGCCAGATGTACGCTGGCTGCACCCAGGATCTGCGTCGACCAGTTTCCCGGGCAGACGATCGCTCCGCGCGGCAGTGCCAATTCCACGATCCGCTTGGCCTCGGTCAATCCGCCACAAGTCGTCATATAGGGCTGCATGACGGACACTTGCCCTCGATCCATCATTTCCACAAATTCCCAACGCGTGACGGCATGCTCGCCCATGGCCAGCGGGATCGATGTCTTGGCCGCCAGCTGAGCATACGTTTCAGGGACATCGACCGGAAACGGGGTCTCAAAGAAGTAGATGTCGAATTCTTCCAATTGGCGACAGACACGGACAGCAGTGGGGACATCGTTGAACAGATAGCCGACGTCAACCATCAAAGTGGGCACTGAACCCAGCGCTTGCCTGAATCGCCGGGCGATTTCGACGACGTCCGTGGGCGTGGACATCATCGGCTCAACTTTGAAGGCACGATATCCAAGACTTGCCAGACGCTCGGCCCGTGCCACTTGCTGGGCAAACATCGGCTCACCACCCCACACGTCCGAAACGAGCGTGCAATACGGCGTCACTTCGACGGTTTGGCCTCTGGGGGTCTGAAATGGCCCCCGCTGTGTGCCCCCTAGCAATTGCCAGACAGGTTGCTGAAGCATCTTCCCGTAGATGTCCCAGATGGCGACGTCCAGTGCGCCGAGAATAATGATTTCCCAGCCGCGACGGTTGGTGTGAATCAGCGCATCCCAAACCAGCTGCCACAGGCGTTCGGGATGTGTGATTTCCTGCCCCAGCAACAGGCGGCCAAAATGCGTCTCGGGACCGCCGACGGTGGCTTGCACGACTCTTGGTGGAACGCGAAAGACCTCGGAAAACCCAATCAACCCGCCGTCTGTATGCACGCGAATGCAGGCCAAGGGCTCGACACCCCCCTGATCGGGATCAATCTCTGGCCCGTCGCCAATAACGAACACTTCAAATTGCGAAATCTTCATTGTGCCCCCTGAAAAGTGCCCCGACAGTGACCGACCGCCGCGTTTCATTTTTCAATCTTGTTCTTGTTTCGATTCATTCGTGAATGAGTTCCTTCAGTTTCTTGATGACCATCTCGACCTGTTCCGGTACTTCCGGACGAATGGCCAGGATCGAGGGAATGGGCTGTTCCCGATGGGCCAGCAGCTTCTTCATCAACGTGTCCCACTGATAGGTTGACTGACCAGTGGCGAAAAAAAGATAGCCCGGTCAACGAAAGATAAAGATAAGGATAGACCGGTCAAAGATAGCCCGGTCAACGGCACTTCCGCAAACGTCGAACCCGCGATGAGCGGTCGACGAGGCGAAGTGGAGGTATTTCTTGGCTCCTCAAGCCCAGATCGACATAGCAAAACTCGCTCCAAACCAGCGTTGGGCGAGCAGTTTTTCACCGTCGGCGCAGGCATTTATCGAGTCCGGATTGCGGGCGGCTGGTTGCGGCGGCCATCAAAGCGAGTCAATGTCGATCACGGGCAACTCGTCGGACGACGCTTGGAAGATGTCCCCTTTTTCGTGCGCTTCCGCGAGCTCGCCCGAGTCTGTGGGAGGTCCGCGGGCTGGTGAGAGTGCGGCGGTTGGAGCGGCTCACCAAGATCTGTGAGAATCTTGCGGACGAGCTCTCATTCGGTGATGAACGCAATGAGCCGGATGTCGTCGCCGCAGTTCGGGCACAGAAGGGGAAACTCCTCCCCGACTCAGGCCATGAGTTTCGCCCAGGCGATCCGTGACGCGTCGTGGGAGCGGGGCTTAGCATTCGAGTCGCAGCATTCGTGTGCATCGAACTGCCGACAGTTTTCGACTTGCACGGCCGACGAATCGTACTCGATCAATCGCGGCTCAGTCTCATCGGTCGGATCATCGAACAGCGTCGGTCGTGTCACAAGCGATTATGCCGAGCGGCAGGAAAGTCGTCGCCGCTTGGGCACTCAACTGCCCAGCCTCATCAAACTTCTTGAGCCAGGCCACGACGTGTTGACGCGGCCCGCATTTGGATGGATACGATTCGGCAATCGCCCAAGAGCCGTGTCGCTTGCCAGTCTTCGTTCGCAAGCACTGTGGGATGCACAACGCAAGATGCGAGATTGCGAAGATCAAGATCATCGCCATGGAAGTACTGCGGATCACACAACCGATCAGACAGGATCTGCTCACGCAAGGCGAGCACGATACGGAATCGCAGCCGCATCGCGAGTGGAAGTCTTCGAACGAGACGCCGGTCGAAATCGCGTGCGTTAAAGTCGATCGCGGATGGATGCGGGCGAGCGTTCCCGAGCAGGGTCGTGGAATTCAGGAGCAAGCTTGGAAAGGAACCTAAAGTCGCGTCGCTGTGGAGAATGACGGGACCGACGTTCGCACACGATCTGCCGCGCGCGTTCTTCGATCCGGGGCACATTTCCATGATGATCCGCGAGATCAAGCGGCAACACGGTGAGTCACACTCACGGGACGAAACGGCCGTGAGAACAAGCTCCACACTGCTCGTCGCGTCATCAGCTGAACCGTACGCGAAGGGCGACTCGCGCGTTACAGACGTCGGCTCGCGCGAACGCGAATGGGCCTCCGACACGAATCTTTTGCACGTGCGTCGCCACAGTCAAGGCGGTGAACGCCTTCGGCCCCCTCGTCGCTGTGGAGGAACAGCGACGAGTCTTCCATGACGCCGCGCGACAGGCCTTTTTCGGCGATGGCGACCACAAGAACTGGACGGTCCACAAACTTCAATTCCCGGATTTCTACGACGCGGCTTTCCGAAATCCCACTGCGGACCAGAATCCCGAACTCGCGAATACGACGCGTTCCAAACCGGCCGACTCCATCATCTGGCGAATCTGATTTGCGGTGAACCGTTGCTCCAGTCGCGTGCCGAACCGGTCCAGTGCATCGGTTTGCATGCAGTAAAAACTGCGATTGCGATAGGCTGCCAGCGGAATCGATTCGACAGGCAGGCCAAGCTGCTCAACCAGCCATGCCAGTCGGGACAACGGCCAGTAGCAGCCAACCGCGATCAGCGTGGTGGTCAGGTTTCGCAGTCCAAACGGGAGGCGACAAATCATTTGGCGTGCGATATCGCTAACCCGCCACAGGGCGCGAAACCACCAGGGTTTGTTGTCGAGTGCGTAATAGAGGTAGACCAGAAACGGCGCTCCGGGTTTGAGTTTAGCCACGCACGAGCGGATGCCAGCAGCGGTATCGGGTACGTGATGGAGTACTCCCAGAGAATAACCGAAATCCATCGTCCCATCGAGGATCGGCATCTGATCGACGCTCGCGCAGTGGAATTCGCAGTTGGAGTTCTGCGCGAGGTTGCGTTGGGCGACTTCGAGAGCTGCCGGACTGGCGTCGACGCAGTGCAGATGGCCGACTCGATTCGCAACGAACTTTGCCCAGCGCCCGCTGCCGCAACCCAGGTCGAAGCCCACCGCTTGCGGCGGAAGTTCTTGCCACGGGAACCGTTCAAAGTACTCGTCAAAGATCCGCTCAAGTTCAGCATGATCGGCCGTGGACTGGTCGTACGCGGACCATTCCTCACCGAAACCATTCACGGTCATCGCATCAATGTTTGAGGACATGACTGGGCATCTTTCCTTGTATTCAGAGGCCAACAATCTCGACAATAGCAGGGGGAATCGGTTTATCTTCGGGGAACGAGTGCGTTCACTAACGTGATGCCAACATCCACCCAGTCGCAGTTCATCATGCGGCGTCGTGAAATTCCTTTGGCGGTTGGTTTGATCGAGTCCCTATCGCAGGGAATTGCCAAAATAAACCGTTCGGCTCGAGTAGTCGAAAGTAGAGCAACTTCAGCTCGTTCCAGATCCTATGGGGAGCTAAGTCTCAGTAAGCCCGCTTCCGCGCTGCGTTGGCGTGTTCTAATCGATAAGCCGGGTTGCTCAAATAGCAATCTAGCATTGCCGTCATCGCCATAACATCTTGCGACGGAACGATCATGCCCGTCACGCCGTTTTGAATCGCGCCGACGGTTCCGGTCGCTGCGAAACCGACGGCCGAAACTCCGGCGCAGGTGGCTTCCAGTGGAACGTTGGAAAATCCCTCCCGGTAAGAAGGGAAGGCAAGGACCGTCATCAAGTGATCGTAGGGTGCCGTGTGTTGTACGAATCCCGTAATCACCACGTTTGCATCGTGACTCAATGCCGCGATTGTCTGAGCATCGACGGGATCTCCCGCTTCAACATCGCCGAAGAGCAGCAGGCGTGCCTGCGGATGACGATCTCGCAACTGCTGAAAGGCGAGTTGCCGTTCGTTCAATCCTTTGTCACGAGTGAAGCGACCAACGAATCCCACGACTGGAGCGTCTGCCGGCAGCCGCAGTTCCTTTCGCAAGCTGCGCAGCTCATCGCGGCTCTCCGAAGCGACCGGCAAACGCCGCAAGCGGTCGAACTGGTGCAAGACTGCGTTGACACTTGCCGCATTTCCAGCGGCCGTCGAGCGGGCTAGAGATCGACTGGCCGACAATCCCGAGTCCGTCGAGAAGCTCGAACGACTCGGGCGGGAACGGGCGATGATTTACAAGACGCTCGTTCTGACGGGGCTTCGCAAAGGGAAAATCGCGTCGCTCACCGTGGGACAACTGGAACTCGACGGGGCGATGCCGTTCGTTGTGCTGAATGCGGCCAATGAGAAGAACCGCCAAGTCTCGACGATTCCTCGACGTCACGACTTGGCGAACGATCTGAGGGATTGGTCGTCCGACACTCCGAACGCGGCGACGTTCAAGCTGCGCGAGGAGAGGGGCATTCGTGACCGCAAGCGACCACTGTTCACCGTTCGCGCCGGGCTGGTCAACAGGCTCAACCGTGACTTGTAAGCGGCGGGCATCGACAAAGCCGACGAGCGGGGGAGAACGGTTGACGTTCACGCCCTGCGACATACTTTCGGAACGCTGCTCTCCAAATCCGGAGTTGCTCCTCGCACGGCTCAAGCCGCAATGCGACACGGCACGATTGACCTGACGATGAACGTCTACACCGATCCGAAGTTGCTTGACGTTCAAGGGGCGTTAGATTCGCTGCCGTCGCTCGCTTGGAAATCGTCCCCCCCGACCGAACGGGCTATCATGCGAGCAACCCGAACGGATGGCCGCGACGATTCGGCGGACTTAAAACATGCCGTCAGTTTCGTTGCACCAGTTGTTGAACCAGTTGTTGAACCAAACTCTGGAAAACGGGGGGGGGTAAACTGTGTCGTTGGCTGTCATCTCATCAGACAATACCGATGAGCAGGCATCGCGACTGGCCAGTGACGGAAACCCCACACAAACCAAACAAAAAAAGCCTTGCCAGCAGCAGTTGCGGGCAAGGCTTTTGAACGAGGTCGACGGGACTCGAACCCGCAACCACCGGATCGACAGTCCGGTACTCTAACCAATTGAGCTACGACCCCTCGTCTTCTTCGAACTTTGAGCCGGAATCGGATCTAAAGGAATACCGCTCCAGATTTTAACGTCAGCAATCTGGAGTTCTTCCACACCGCAAAGTCAGCGGCTATTCTACCACCGCTTCTTAGATCGTCAAGCAAGAGCGATACCGGACACGGAGATCAATGAGTCCTTTTCGTTCGACCGTACGGGGCCGAGACGCACGCGGCTCTGTACCTCCGTTCAAGGGGGCCTC
>Ga0315284_10008667_pt1 | contig 14525 bp, 10 predicted proteins | sample YL17G09_16_MG_FD_203696 | JGI IMG/M metagenome (GOLD analysis project Ga0315284, IMG submission 203696) | Sediment microbial communities from Yellowstone Lake, YNP, Wyoming, USA - YL17G09_16 | ecosystem: Environmental > Aquatic > Freshwater > Lake > Sediment | place: USA: Wyoming | collected... | reverse complement strand
TGGAGACCCTTGGGCCCCATAGGTACGAAGTTCCTCGATCCATTCCTTCAGTCGGGCTCCGTCTGATGCTGTAAAGAGTCTGCCTGGGAAAGAAATGTTTCCCGATCGATCGAGCGTGCCGATGGCGTTGACGTAACGCAGCGTGCCCACCGTTCTCTCCCGCACGGCGGGGACTTCGTCAAGTTCGGCTTTCACAATTTGGAGTGAGACATCCAGTGCTTCCAGCACCTTGAGCCAGCGTTGGGAGTGCAACGCGCCACCATCCGTGCCGACGAGCAGTTTGACTTCAACAAACGTCATGCGCGGCCCAACCCGGCCGGCCAAATCCGGAACTCGTCCGGTCGCAGTTGATCGGATCCTCCCAGTGCTTGGTTGAGCCTTCACACACTCTGGCTGTCCAACGAGCAACACCACAACACAGCAGAGAAACCGGAAAGTTCCGTGATGCAGCATGTCAATCTCCGGGTGTCAGGTCTAAGGCAATAGCGGATTGCGGTCTGGGCGGGATCGTAGGTCAGAAGATCTTCGTGTGACAAGACGAGGTTCCCTTCAAAAAATCGGGGACACCGTATCACTCCGCCACAAGACCACTCAACGCAAGCCTCCTTCTACAGCGTTCTTGTCTGTCGGGATCCACTGTTTCCCCAAAAGAGAGTGGCGATGCCGGTCACGAAAAAAACGACCACAGTCTCAAGCGGTCTGCCCTGTTGTTTCATGCGTCTTCGGCTTCCCAAACAAGCCGCTTGATGTCGCGTGCCGCGAGGGTCAAGACTTTGATGACGATGTGTTTTTAACGAGGGGTGACCGAATCGTGCCACAAAAAATGACGACCCGTTCGGTGGGCGGCCACAGACGGTGTCTGAAGCAAAACTCGAATCTCGAGACGGTCTCTGGACACACGCGCACGAGAGATGCCACACTACTAAAATTCGTGTGCTTCGGTCACGCAACAGATCCTCGTCAACCGAGGCGTGTTCGACGTCCGACTGCAGGCCACGCTGAGGCATGGTGAATCGATTGATCCGGAGCCGATGTGGTTTGAGGACGGTACCTTGTGATGAGGATGGCAGATTGTTGACGTGTGACACGTGGAATGTTTCGAGCGAGGACGCCGTTCAGGAGTGGGGGGGGGCGTTCCGGGTTTGGCCCTTAGTCGCTCTGCTGTTTCTGTTTTCCGGCTGCCGCCCCACTTCGCCACAGGGAACGGTCACGACCCCGTCTCTTCCGGAAGTCACGATCGTCAATCCCGTCGCACGTGAGTATTCGCCGTTCGAAGAATTCACCGGACGCTTGGAAGCGTCGGAAGTCATTGAAATTCGCGCACGTGTCAGCGGGTATCTCGATCAGGTGCTGTTTCGGGATGGAGCGGACGTGGCGGTCGGCGATTTGCTCGCCGTCATTGACCCACGGACTTACGCCGCCGAGGTCGCCCGGGCCAAGGCCTCTGTCCAACAGGCAAAGTCACGTGTGATGCGAATGGCTCGGCAAGTAGAACGCGGCCGACAGCTGATTGAAAACCGAGTCGTCACACAGCAGGACTTCGATCTCATGGAATTCGATCATGCCGAAGCCGAAGCGGCTCAACGCATCGCTGAGTCAACCGAGACCCTCGCTCAACTGCACTTGAATTTCACTCAGATTCGCTCGCCGGTCAAAGGAAAGATCAGCCGGCGTCTCGTCGATGCAGGAAATCTGGTACAGATCGACGATAGCTTGCTGGCGACCATTGGTACTGTGGATCCGATGCGGGCTTACTTTGAAATCGACGAACGAACCGTTCTGCGACTGCGACAGATGATCCTGTCCGGTGAAATGCAAAAACCGGCGGAGCAGAAACTAGAAGTTCGACTGTCTCTCGCCAATGAATCGAACTTCTCGATTGTTGGGATCATCGATTTTACGGACAACGCTCTCGACCCACTCACGGGGACACTCCGAGCACGCGCCACGATCGACAATGGAAGCTTACTTTTGCTCCCCGGGCTGATTGTCCGTTGTCGCATGCCAATCGGAAACGCACGCATCGGATTGTTCGTTCCCGAAGAATCTTTGGGATCCGATCAGGGTCAGAGAATTGTGTCTGTGCTGAATGACAATGAAGAAGTCGTTGTCAGACGCGTGTCGGTCGGAATACAGCAGGCCGGATGGCGGCTTGTAGAAGGTGAGCTCAGCGACAAAGACCGGGTGATTGTTTCCGGACTACAACGAGTCCGCTCCGGTCAGAAAGTGTCGCCGAAGTCAAGTCCCCAGATCGCTCTTCCGACACCCGAGAATGTCTTGTCCAACTCACCGAAAGACATTGAAAAATGAGACGCACCCGATCTTTTCCCGTGGGAAATGACGGTGTGATTTCTGCGCCGGCGAGTTCATCGATCGCCACCCGACGCTAAACGATCACGTTGAAGACACAGCCATGCTCTCGCGGTTCTTTATCGACAGACCGATTTTTGCCGCGGTGATTTCCCTGCTGATCACGCTGGCGGGAGCAATTGCGCTGCAACGACTGCCCATTGCCCAGTATCCGCCGGTCGCGCCACCGACGATTCAGATCGACTGCAACTATCCCGGCGCCAGTTCCGCCGTGGTAAGCCAGACCGTGGCCGCACCGATTGAACAACAGGTCAACGGCGTTGAAAACATGCTGTATATGGCTTCTCAGAGCACGAATGACGGGTCGTACACGTTGACCGTAACTTTCAAGCCCGGTGTGAATCTCAATTTGGCGCAGGTGCTCGTGCAAAATCGCGTGAGCTTGGCATTGCCCATGCTGCCTGATGTCGTGCGGCAAACCGGTGTCGTGACGAAGAAACGAGCTCCGGACATCCTGCTGACCGTCAATCTGAGTTCACCGAGTGCGCGTTACGACCAACTCTACCTCAGCAACTATGCCTTGCTGCACGTGCGTGATGAGCTGGCTCGCCTTCCCGGTATCAGCGAAGTCCTCGTCTTCGGACAACGCGACTACAGCATGCGTGTCTGGTTAAATCCCGAGATCTTAGCTGAACGAAATTTAACCGTACTCGATGTGCAGTCAGCGTTGCGAGAACAAAACTTTCAACCCGCCACCGGGCAACTTGGCCAGCCACCATCAAGCAACGGACAGGCATGGCAATTTCCTCTGACAACGCTGGGACGCCTGAAAACACCCGACGAATTCGGCGAGATCATTCTGCGGGTGACTTCTGATCACAGGCTAATTCGACTCAAAGACGTCGCCCGTATCGAACTCGGGCCAAGAATCCAAGATGTTGCCAATCGGTTTGACGGCAGTCCGACGGTGGGGATCGCCATCTTTCAACTGCCCAACGCCAACGCACTGGCCACAGCCGACGAAATCAAAGCTAAGATGAATGCCTTGTCGGCTGATTTTCCAGAGGGCGTTAAGTACGAAATTGGTTACGATACGACACCCTTCATCCGCGATTCGATTCATGAAGTCTTCGTGGCCCTGCGCGATGCCACCCTGCTGGTGGCCATCGTAGTTTTGGTGTTCTTGAAGGGATGGAGGGCCGCAATCATCCCCTTGATCGCCGTTCCGGTGGCGATCATTGGGACATTCGCCGCGATGGCCTGGGCCGGATTCAGTCTCAACAACCTGACGCTCTTCGGGCTTGTGCTCGCGATCGGGATTGTTGTGGACGACGCGATCGTTGTGGTCGAGGCGATCGAGCATCACATTCGAAAAGGATTGCTGCCGCGCGCTGCCGCAATCGCGGCCATGAGCGAAGTTTCTGGACCGGTGATCGCCGTCGGATTTGTTCTGTCGGCGGTCTTCGTTCCCTGCATGTTTATTTCCGGAATTGTCGGTCAATTTTTTCGGCAATTCGCGCTAACGATCGCCGTCTCGACCATCCTCTCCACCATCAATTCGCTGACACTCAGCCCCGCGCTGGCCGCATTGCTGTTGAGAGCTCCAGACGCACCACGCGATCCGCTAACGAAATTGCTCGACATCCTCTTGGGCTGGTTCTTTCAGGGTTTTGACTGGTGCTTTCAGGTTTTGGGTCGTACTTACGTGAGTCTGGTGACTCAACTCCTAAGGATTCCTCTGGTGGTACTCACCGTTTACGTCAGCCTTCTTGGGCTCACATACTGGGGGTTTCTGCAGCTGCCCACAGGATTCATACCCGCGCAGGACAAGGGCTATTTGATTGCCAGTATTCAGCTGCCAGATGCTTCAGCCGCACAACGGACCCGGAATACAGTTGCCAAGATCGAGCAAATCGTGTTAGCGACACCAGGCGTCAAGCATGTGAACTCCATCGCGGGCAATTCCTTCGTTCTCAGCGCGTACGGCTCCAATTTCGGCTCGATGTTCATCATTCTGGATGACTTCGAGCATCGCCGTGAACCACTCTTGAGCAGCGATGCCATCGTGACCCGTCTGCGCAAACAGCTTCAGTCAGAGATTCCCGAAGCACTGGTGATGATTTTTCCACCTCCCGCCGTCAGCGGATTGGGACGGGCAGGGGGCTTCAAGGTGATGATCGAGAGTCGCGGCGATGTCTCGTTGAGCGACTTGCAGAAATACACCGACTCGCTGGTGGAACAGGGGAACAAGCAAGCCGGGTTGATCGGCCTTTCAACCGTCTACAAAGCCAACTCACCGCAACTCTTTCTCGATGTTGATCGTGATGCCTGTGAAAAACATGGGCTGAACTTACTGGATGTGTTCGGAACATTGCAGGGATTTTTTGGCTCACGCTATGTCAACGACTTCAACTGCTTTGGACGGACATGGCAGGTGGTTGTGCAGGCGGACTCGGAATCTCGCAACCAAGTGGAAGACGTAGAAAATCTCAAGGTCCGCAATCGTGGTGGTCAGATGGTCCCCTTAGGGGCTGTCACGAAAACACTCGAAATCAGCGGACCCCAAGTATTGACACGCTATAATATGTATCCTTCAGCCGCCATCACCGGCACTGTGGCCAGCGGTTATAGTACCGGTCAGGCCATTGCCATAATGGAACAACTGGCTCGCCGCGAACTCCCTTCCTCTCTGTCCTTTGAATGGTCTGAGATTACTTATCTGGAACGACAGGCGAGCAATACGGGAATGATCGTCTTCGGCCTGTCGGTGGCCTTTGTGTTTCTGGTTCTGGCGGCTCTGTACGAGAGCTGGTCACTCCCCTTGGCCGTCATTCTGGTTGTTCCCTTGTGTGTCTTGTGCTCCATTGCGGGAGTAGCGCTTGCCGGACGCGAGATCAATATTTTTACGCAGATCGGTTTTGTGGTGCTGATAGGTTTGGCCTGCAAGAACTCCATCTTGATCGTGGAGTTCGCCAAGTACCGGCGCGATCAAGGAGTCGATCGAGTCCAAGCCACACTCGATGCCTGCCATTTGCGTTTGCGGCCGATCCTGATGACCTCGTTGGCCTTTATTCTCGGTGTTGTTCCGTTTGTCTTCGCCCGAGGTGCGGGATCGGAAATGCGGCAGGCGTTGGGAATTGCTGTCTTCAGTGGCATGCTGGGAGTCACCTTTTTTGGCGTCTTGCTGACCCCGGTCTTCTTTTATGTCATCGACCATGTGAACCGTGATTCGACGCGTCAGATGTTTTCGGCGACTCGGGCCGGGATGGTGACCGTTGTTCGGTGGGCCGAATCTGTTGTGGGGGGACGACTGTCTCGTCGTCCCCCCACAGATGATGCCCCTTGAAGTCTTCAGGAATTTGTCGTCATGTTTGCCCGGTTCTTCATTGATCGCCCAATATTCGCCGCCGTGTTGTCCATCATCATCACACTGGCGGGCGGCATCGCCGTGTTTACTCTGCCGGTCACGCAATACCCAGAAATCACGCCGCCGACTGTCGAAGTTTCGGCAAATTATCCCGGCGCCAACGCGCAGGTTTTGACCGATACCGTGGCCTCTCCGATCGAGCAGCAGGTCAACGGTGTCGAAGAGATGATGTACATGAGTTCTCAATGTACGAACGATGGTCGCTACACACTGACCGTAACGTTTCGCCCCGGAACCGATTTAAATCTGGCACAAGTGCTGGTCCAGAACAGAGTCAACCTCGCCCAAGCCCTGTTACCGGAACTGGTGCGACGTCGAGGAGTCACTGTCAAGAAAAAGTCGCCGACCGTGTTGATGATCATCAATCTGGTCTCCACAGATGGCAGTCGCGACAGTCTGTATCTGAGCAACTACGCCACGATTCAACTGCGTGACGAATTGTCACGGCTCCCGGGTGTTGGCGACATCTCGTTTCTCGGCCAGCGGGACTACAGCATGCGTGTCTGGCTCGATCCGCAACAACTCGCCGGCCGAAACTTGTCATCCACCGATGTGATTCGAGCCATCGAACAACAAAATGTGCAAGTCGCGGCCGGCCAAATTGGACAGCCGCCAGCGCCCCCAAATCAAGTGTTTCAATACACGCTGACAACACTCGGGCGATTGTCCGACGCCAAACAGTTTGGTGACATCGTTCTCAAGACCGACGGAGACGGCCGAATCACTCGCCTGCATGATGTCGCCCGAGTCGAACTCGGGGCGCTCGATTACGATCAGATTTGCACACTCAATCAACGACCCTCGGTGGCGTTGTCGATGTATCAACTCCCGGGCTCAAACGCGTTAGAAATCGCTCGGCAAGTCCGCGCCAAGATGAAGGAATTACAAAGCCGATTTCCGTCGGGTGTCGACTATGCAATCGCATACGATACGACTCCGTTTGTCGATGAATCGATTCGCGAAGTGTTCGTCACGTTACGTGACGCCATCATCTTGGTGGCCGTTGTCGTGCTGATCTTTCTGCAGGGCTGGCGGGCTGCTGTCATTCCCCTGATTGCCGTACCCGTTGCCATTATCGGGACATTTGCCGCCATGGCCGTTTGCGGATTCAGCCTGAACACTCTGACGCTCTTCGGATTGGTCTTGGCGATCGGCATCGTTGTTGATGATGCCATTGTGGTGGTCGAAGCCATCGAGCACCATATCGAAACCGGAAAGTCACCCCGTGATGCGGCGATCGCAGCGATGGACGAAGTTTCCGGACCGGTGATTGCTGTGGGGCTGGTGCTGACCGCAGTCTTTATCCCCTGCCTGTTTATCACGGGGATCGTCGGTCAATTTTTCCAACAGTTTGCGGTGACGATTGCCATTTCAACTGTGATTTCGACATTCAATTCGTTAACACTCAGCCCCGCGCTGGCGGTGCTGCTGTTGCGTCCCCGCGGAGAAAAAATTGCCGAACCACTACCACGTCTCGGACTCATCATCGCGGGAGGCTGGGCCACCTCGGCACTCCTCCCCGGTTCGCTAGACCCCTGGTTCGGCACTCCTGAGTTGGAATCGATACCGGGCCATACATCACTCTTCTTGCGGATGGCATGGGGAGTGGCCGGCGCCCTCGCCCTCTGGCCGCTGAGTCGCCCTCTGAATCGCCTCTTCGGGGAAGGATTCGCACTGTTTAACCGTGTGTTTCAACTGGTCACGAACGGCTACATCCGCGCCGTCGGGCGACTTTTGCAATTTTCAATGGTCGTCGCCGTGTTGTACTGCGGACTGTTGTACGTCACATGGCAGCAGTTCGATTCCGCGCCCACAGGCTTTATTCCCGCTCAAGACAAAGGATACCTGCTGGTGAATGTTCAGTTGCCCGATTCAGCAGCACTCGAGCGGACGATGCGGGTCATGCAGCAGATTGAAGAGATTGCCGGAAAGTCGCCAGGCGTGCGACATACGATGGCGATTAGCGGCCAGTCGTTGATCATCAATGCCAAGGCCCCCAATTTCGGAACGTTGTATGTCATATTGGATGACTTTGACCATCGTTCGCCGCAGGGCCTGTCATCCGCCGTGATCGCTCGCACCTTACAAGCCTCTTTAGATCAATCGATTTCGAATGCGATCGTCAACATTTTTGGGGCGCCCGTGATTGATGGGCTAGGGACCTCCGGTGGATTCCGCTTGGTGATTGAAGACCGCGGTGATCTGGGACTCGCGGCATTGCAGACCGTTAATGATCGGATCGTGCAGCAGGGAGCCGAGATCGGTGGTCTGACCGACTTATTCAGCAGTTTTCGAGGCAACACACCGTGGTTGTCTCTCGACATTGATCGTGACGCAGTCAAACTGCGCCACGTCTCTTTGGCGGAGGTCTTTAGCACGCTGCAAGTCAACTTTGGATCGTTTTACGTCAATGACATCAATCGCTTTGGCCGCACGTGGCAAGTCAACGTTCAAGCCGATGCGAAGTATCGCATGACCAACGACGATTTGAAACGGGTTTATTTGCGAAGTGATGTCGGCAGCATGGTCCCGCTGGCCTCCGTCGTCACTTTGCGTGAAGCCACGGGCCCCACGATTCTGAATCGTTACAACCTCTATTCCTCCGCAATCGTTTCCGCAAATCCTGCCGTTGGAACAAGCTCGGGACAGGCGTTGGAACGACTGGCACGTGTGGCCCAAGAATGCATCAGCCCCTCGATGCGGACGGAATGGACGGAGCTCGCATTGCTTCAGCAAAATGTGAGTCAGACAGCCATGTTCGCCTTTCTGCTGGCCGTGATTCTGGTCTTTTTGGTGTTGGCGGCGCAATACGAAAGCTGGGCGTTGCCATTAGCTGTGATTCTGGTCGTTCCGATGTGCCTTCTGTGCTCGGTCGCCGGAGTGCTGACGGCCGGATTCGACATCACGATTTTCACGCAGATCGGTTTTGTTGTGCTGGTCGGTCTGGCCTGCAAAAATTCGATTTTGATTGTTGAGTTTGCCAGAGCCGGCCACGATCGCGGTCTCTCCTGCCGACAGGCCACCCTGGACGCTTGCAAACTCAGACTCCGCCCGATTGTCATGACATCCCTCGCATTCGTCATCGGTGTCGTGCCGCTGATGATTGGCCAAGGGGCCGGCGCCGAAATGCATAACACTCTGGGAACCGCAGTGTTCTATGGAATGTTGGGAGTGACCCTGTTTGGCGTCTTCCTGACTCCGGTGTTCTTCTTCTTGATCCAGAGGGTGGCCGACTGGACCCGCCGCCGCGGTGAGGACCGGCAATGAGTCGGCCGCGTGTTGCCTCCCCCTGTTCCGTGACTGAATCTGTCCCTGACCTGCAGTCGCAATGTGGCCTCAAGGATCCGCACCTAAAAGAGAAGGCTGTTGTTGCTCACGTTCCTCACGAACGCTTTGTGTTCCTTCCCAGAATCGATCCAGCCATCGTTGCCGAAGTCGGATACCCCATTCCCTTCAGACGCAGAAACAGCCCCCCCAAATAAAGATCCTCGCCTACGGCTCCGCTGCCGGCTTGTTGTTGCAGTTTGCCTATAAGATGCCTAGAATTCCGCGGCATTGGCTGTCTAATCTCGGCCGACTGGCTGCGGAAAAGCGATTTTTCCGAGAGAACAAGCTCGGAGACGATGCAGACCAAACTGGCTGCCTGTGTATCTCAGCCATTTTTCAATTCCTGTTGTGATAGATCCGTTGGGCTTCATTTATGGAAAGTTTCCATGCGGTTTTGATTTATGCCGGCGTGATGTTCGGTTTCGTGATCGCAAATCTAATCGTAATCCATCTGGTGGGTCCGAAAAATCGGACTGCGGTCAAACAAATGCCTTACGAATCGGGCATGGACCCTGTGGGAGATGCTCGGCAACCGTTCGACGTCAAGTTTTACCTCGTCGCAATTCTGTTTCTGGTTTTCGACGTGGAGTTACTGTTCCTCTATCCGTGGTCTGTCGCCGCTTACTCGACAGACGGGGTTGGCGTTCCGCCGGCACTGCGAGGCACGGTGTTTGGAGTCATGCTGGTGTTCATGGGGACATTGGCCATCGCCTACGTTTACGCGTGGCGCAAAGGGGTCTTTAAATGGCGATGAAGGACGTTCCGGACAACATCTTCATGACCTCGTTGGATGCCGCCGCCAGCTGGGCGCGTTCCAACAGCTTATGGCCCATGCCCTTCGCGACGGCCTGCTGTGGCATCGAGCTGATGGCGACCGCCTCTTCGCGGTTCGATCTTGCTCGATTCGGGGCCGAAGTCATGCGATTCAGCCCTCGGCAGTGTGATCTGATGATCGTCGCTGGACGGGTCGTCATGAAAATGCTGCCCGTATTGCAACGGATCTGGTTGCAAATGCCCGAGCCGAAGTGGTGTATCAGTATGGGTGCCTGTGCCTGCACGGGAGGTGTGTTCGACACGTATGCCGTTGTGCAGGGTGTTGATCGTTTTATTCCTGTCGATCTGTACGTTCCCGGCTGCCCCCCTCGTCCCGAGCAATTGATGGCCGGAATCATCGCCTTGCAGGACAAAATTCGGCACGGGGGAACGCTCAACGGGACCGAATTCGCCAAACGAACGCAACCGATGGGGCCGACACCGTATGACCTTGACGAATTAATCCGAATCCGAGAAGCGAATGAGCAACTGGTGTTGCTGAATTGACTCTTTCCCAAAGACGAGTGTATGTCCACTGAAGACGCCCTAAACACGAAGTTTCCGAACGCAGGTCTGGCCTTTAGCCAGTTTCGCGACAACCGGCGCATCGTCATTGCCGCGGAGTCACTTCAGCTGCTGCTCGCTTTCATGAAGCACGATCTCGGCTTTGACATGCTGGCTGAGATTACGGCCATCGATTATCTCGAATACGAGGGTGCCACGGATCGATTCGGTGTGGTCTATGTCGTGCTCAACACGAAGACAGGTGAGCGACGGATCGTCAAGACATTCGTCAACGATCCGGATCCCGTGCTGCCGTCGATGTATGCGTTATGGAAGTCAGCCGACTGGCTGGAACGCGAAGTCTACGACATGTTCGGCATCAAATTTTCCGGCCATCCCGACCTGCGACGAATCCTGACTCCGGAAGAATTTTCCGCCTACCCGCTTCGTAAAGATTATCCGCTCAAGGGACGGGGTGAACGCCACAACTTTCCAGTCATTACCCGCGCCGACAGCTGATTCAGAGACCTCCGTCATCATGCCCATGATCCTCGAACAATCGCCGCGGACTCCGGTCGACTTGCTGTCGCAGCCGAATCCCGACCGGTCTAGAATTTTTGCCGGACATTGCCGGACATCGGTTGACGTGTCGACTCCATGCCACAGTTTCCTTCGTTGTGTGATCGGCTTTGAATTGAGTTGATTTGTGTTGTTCCGTTTCCAAAGTCTCGCGTTGCGAGTGACCCATGCCTTTTGAAGTTTCCGACCTTGCTGAACTCGATGCTCCTGAACAGGAGTATCTCTGGACGCTCAATTTTGGGCCGCAGCATCCGGCCACGCATACGACTCTGCGGCTGATCCTGACTCTTGACGGAGAAAAAGTCGTCAAGGCAGTGCCGCATATCGGCTATCTGCATTCCGGTTTCGAAAAACTCGGTGAGCACCTCGACTTCAATCAGTACGTCACCATTGTCGACCGGATGAATTACATTTCGCCGTTGCACAACGAGATTTCGTGGCATCATGCGGTGGAAAAGTTGCTGGGCATCGAAATCACTCCGCGTTGCAAATATTTGCGAACGATCTTGGCCGAGCTGATGCGGATCCAAGACCACCTGCTGAACACTGGAACCTGCGCCTTGGACCTCGGCGGTTTCACGGCCTTTCTTTACTTCTTTCAGCAGAGGGAGCTGATCTACGACATCGTCGAAACAGCTTCCGGTCAGCGGTTTCACACCAGTTATACCCGCGTTGGTGGCGTGGCCTTCGATGTCAACAATGCGTGGGTGGACAAGGTCCGCAGTTTCGTCAAAGGCTTTGCGGCAGTGCACGCGGAGGTCCATCGGTTGCTGACGCGCAATCGAATCTTCATCGAACGAGTGCAAGGAATCGGCTACCTCAGCGCGGAAGACTGTCTCAGCATGGGTGTCACAGGGCCACTCGCCCGAGCGAGCGGAGTACTGCGGGATCTGCGTAAAGATGAACCGTATCTGGCGTATCCCGACCTCGACTTCAAAGTCGTCGCATCCAAGGGAGGCGACTGTTACGCACGGTATCTCGTCCGAATGCAAGAGATGCTGGAGAGCATCCGCATCATTGAGCAATGCATCGAGAACATTCCGGAAGGACCGGTCAACGTCGATGCCGGCGGCAAAGCCGTGATTCCCGCTAAGCCTTCGGTGTATCGCAGCATCGAAGGATTGATTCAACACTTTGAAGTGATGATGCCTAATCGCGGCTTCACGACTCCCAAGGAAGAAATCTACGCGGCGACGGAATCGCCCAACGGAGAACTCGGCTACTACATCGTCGGCGATGGTAGCCCGCGTTCTTACCGGGCGCGAACTCGACCACCCAGCTACATCCACTTTGCCGTCTTCCCGCAAATCATTAAGGACCACCAACTCAGCGATGTCGTGGCGGTCCTCGGCAGTTTGAACATCATCGCAGCGGAACTGGATCGGTAGGCGAATGCGTTTGAAACACGAAAACAGTCAAGACAAAGCCCACTTCGGAAGACGCACAAGCAATGCTCGCTCGGTCATGTTCCTGACACGGATTTGTTTTTTGTGGTGACCACCTTTTTGGTTTATGAGAGATAACGATGGCTGTGTTGAGCGAGGCACTGCGGAACGAGATTCGGTCGCAGTTCCCTAAATATCCGAACAAGCGTGCGGTCGTCTTGCCGGCTCTGCATCTGGTGCAGGATGAACAACGGCATGTCTCCATTCAAGCGGTGCGCGAAATCGCAGAACTGCTCGAACTGCATCCGTCGGAGGTGCACGATACGATGTCGTTCTACCAATTCTTCAAGGACGAAAAGCATCCCCTCGGCAAGCACCGCGTCTGGGTATGTCGCAGCATCAGCTGCATGTTGCGTGGCGGCGAAGAACTGCTCCAACACATGTGCGAAACGCTCCACGTTCACCCCGGCCAGACCTCGGCCGACGGCCGGATCACGATGGAATTCGCGGAGTGTCTGGGAGCCTGTGAGGGTGCCCCCTGCGTCCTCGTCGACGACGAGGCCCACATGAACATCACCCCGGAAAAGGCCGATGAACTTTTGAAGAGTCTGTAACACAGAATCCAATCGGTGGTTGATCCGCCTTTCCCGTTCCTGCCTCGAATCGCCAACAGCGAAGAGCGAACAGTCATGCCAGAGTTTGAACCCACATTATTAGCTCGCGTCGGAAAGCCGGACAGCCAGTCGCTGGAAACCTACCGCCGGGATGGTGGCTATCAAGGCTTGAAAAAAGCTCTCGAGATGGCTCCCATCGATGTCGTCACGCTGGTGAAGGACTCTGGACTGCGCGGCCGCGGCGGCGCGGGATTTCCCACAGGCCTGAAATGGACGTTCCTGCCCAAGGACAATCCCGGTCCGATCTATCTCGCGATCAATGCCGATGAGTCCGAACCTGCGACGTTCAACAATCGAATCCTGATGGAAGACGACCCCCATCAGGTCCTCGAAGGGATCGCCATCAGTTGCTACGCCATCCGGTCCAAAACCGCGTATCTCTATCTGCGTTACGAGTACGGTCGCAGTTACCGGATGTTGAAGAAAGCGGTTGAGGAGTGCTATGCCGCGGGAATTTTTGGCAAGAACATTTTTGGATCGGGATTTGACCTCGATGTCGTCTTGCATCGTGGTGCCGCAGCTTACATCTGTGGCGAAGAAACCGGCTTGATCGAAAGTCTTGAAGGCAAGCGGGCTTGGCCACGCATTAAGCCACCGTTTCCGGCCATTGAAGGACTGTTTCGCAAACCAACAATCGTCAACAACATCGAAACGATGGCGTGCGTGAAGCAGATTCTCGATCGAGGATCCGCCTGGTTTAAGAGCATGGGTGTCCCGCCCGATCCCAAGAATCCACGTGATGCCGGCAGTTATGGTCCGAAACTGTATTGCATCAGCGGACACGTCAACACGCCCGGTTGCGTGGAATTGCCGATGGGGATCACTGCCCGTCAACTGATCGACGAACATGGAGGGGGCGTCTGGAAGGGTCGCCAGGCGAAGGCCGTTGTCCCCGGCGGGATTAGTATGGGCTTCCTGTCCGCCAGCGAACTCGACACACCACTCGACTTCAACGGGCCGGGGAAGGTCGGCTGCCTCGGACTGGGAACGGCAGCGATTACCGTAATTGATGATCAGACCAGTATGGTGGACGTGCTCTTTAATTGTGCCCGCTTCTTTGCACACGAATCCTGTGGTCAATGTACGCCCTGTCGTGAAGGGACCGCATGGATGCACAAGATTTTGGCGAGAATTCGCATGGGTCAAGGGCAACTCCGAGACCTCGACCTGCTCACTGAAGTGGCCGCTTCGATGGGGATCATTCCTGGGACGACCATCTGCGGTCTGTCGGACGGAGCGGCATGGCCAATAAAAAATGCGATCAAAAAGTTCAGACCGGAATTTGAAGAATACATCAACACCGGACGGAAGACGGTCAAACCGTCGGAAGCGTTGATGGCTGCTCATTGATTGAGATGGAACACCTGACACCACGAATCACCCCCCCTCAGAAGTAGACGCGATGACCACGAGAACACCGGATGAAAGCGGCTTGCTTTATTCGACGCATTCGTCAGATTCGTGATTCAACTTCTTTACGACGAAGTCCAATCGCTATGGCTACAG
>Ga0315284_10008666_pt1 | contig 14525 bp, 8 predicted proteins | sample YL17G09_16_MG_FD_203696 | JGI IMG/M metagenome (GOLD analysis project Ga0315284, IMG submission 203696) | Sediment microbial communities from Yellowstone Lake, YNP, Wyoming, USA - YL17G09_16 | ecosystem: Environmental > Aquatic > Freshwater > Lake > Sediment | place: USA: Wyoming | collected... | reverse complement strand
TGCTGACGGGACAGGTCGCTCACACAAAAATCGTGCGTCCTGAAAACCTGTTGGTGAGCGTATTGACTGCCGAGAGTCCAGTCTCCGCATGTGATTCCGACGTCTCGGCGCAATCGAAAGTTCCTGCGAAGAGTCTTTCGCGACGCACGGCAGTACCCGCATCCTTGGCGATCGAAGCCGTTGCTATATCCGATTCGATTCCCTCCCCTGACGCATCGCAGGATGGGCTCAAAATCCGTTCGTCGCGACACTCCGAATCCACCAACAAGGGCGCTCTTCTGCCGCGAATTCTTCCGGATATTGACGAAATCATCGAATTGGAAGACGTACGATTGGTGAGCCCGATTCAATCCCCTCCGGTAGCAAAATCGCATCGTACTAACCAGCCCCGATCGACGGTCAAATCACGGCCCACCGATTCGAAGCAGCCGATGCCGGCACAGCACGTGAGTCATGAGGACGATGACTTTCGAACGGGTGAGGACGAATTCTGGAAGTCTCTGGAATCCCCCTGATGTGTCAGTCGAAGATCTGTCCAGACGGGGATTCTACACCGGCGGGGAATGACATCTGATGGCCCGTTGGCCATGGAGAACTCTGGCAACACGACGGCCACACGAATTTCCAGTTCGACAATCGAGTGCGTGAGGACCGACTTAGAGGATGGCACATATTTTTGCCAAAAAATCAGCGTTCGTTGGAAATTTTGCCAGAGTTTTCGTGAGCATTTCCATGGCTTCGACGGGACTCAGTGAAATCAGACTGCGTCGCAGTCGCGTCACTCCCTCCAAGACTTCGGGAGTGAGAATTTTCTCTTCGCGACGGGTCCCCGACTTGCCGACATCAATCGCTGGCCAGATACGACGTTCGGCGAGTTCCCGACTGAGAACCATTTCCATGTTGCCTGTTCCTTTGAACTCCTGAAAAATGGCATCGTCCATCCGCCCACCGGTCTCAATCAAAGCCGTGCCCACTACGGTTAACGAGCCTCCCTCATCAAATTGACGAGCCATTCCGAACATCTTCTTCGGAATATCCATCGCCTTCACGTCCAGTCCCCCGGTACCGGTTCGTCCGGTATTGGTCCACTTGTTGAAGGCACGGGCGGTCCTGGTAATGCTGTCCAGTAATAAAAAGACATCGCGCCCAGATTCCGCCATGCGTTTGGCTTTTTCGAAGACGAGTTGACTGACACGTACGTGGTTTTCCACTTCTCGATCGAGCGACGAAGCGACGACCTCGCCATGGACTCGACGGCGCATCTCCGTGACTTCTTCAGGCCGTTCGTCGATCAACAAAACGATCAGATAGATATCGGGATAGTTCGTACTGACGGCGTTAGCAATCTCCTGCAACAGCATCGTCTTTCCTGACCGTGGCGGCGCAACGAGCAACGCGCGTTGGCCCTTGCCGATCGGGGTCAACAGATCCATGACACGCATCGTGATCGGAGCGGTTCCCGTTTCGAGTCGGATCTGCTCATGAGGATTAATGGGTGTCAGGTCGTCAAATTTTTTGACGGTTTGGTACAGTTCGGGGAGACGACCCTCGATCGTTTGAACCGACTTCAGCCGCGGTCCCTGACCGCGTCCTCCGGCGATCATCTCACCGGTGATATGGACACCTTCACGCAATCCGTGCTTCTCAATCAGAGCTCCGGAGACGAACGCATCCGTTTCCTGTGACACGTAGCCCATTTTGGAATCGCGCAGAAAACCATACCCCTTGGGGTGAAATTCTAGCGTCCCCTGAATGGGGAGCAGAACTTCAGGACCACGCGGCTCATTGGATTGCTGCCGTTGCTGACCATTGTTGTAACCACGCTGTCCGCCTTCCATGGGGCGACGCTGGCCACCCTGATTGGATTGGTAGGCTTGCTGTCCTGGACGACGGTCGGCAGGAGCAGAGCGACCGCGCGGCGGTCGGTTCTGATTGAAATTTTGGTGATTCGATGGGGGGGCAACATGACCACTGCCTTCCGCCTGACCGTTGGGGCCCCGTCCCCGTCCACGCCGACGGCGCCGCCGACGATTTTGATCGTCACCACCGAAGGCCTCACCGCCCCCGGGTGCGCCCTCCGCGTTGTTGGAGGGGACTTGAGAGCCTGGTTCTGAACGGGCTGGTTCTGAACGATTGGACTCAGACGCATTTGGCGAGTCATAGTCCATTTTACGAACAGGAGGCGGAGATTGCTCAAGGTCGGCTCGAACCGCCGCGATCTCGTCGAACACATCTTCGATCACCGGCTTCATCGGCCGAGACTCGGGCAATCCAAACTCCTGCAATCCAACCGATTCATTTTGATCTGTCGACTGGACTTTTTTTCGACGAGGCCGAACCGCCTTTTTTGGCGAACCGGAATCCTGCTCTGTCATACAAACATTCCCTACATAAAAAAACTTGAGCGAACGACGTTCGCTTGACCTGCGGACTCTTGTAATTTCAAAGTCGGTCACCGGTCTCGATGTGGAATCGAGTTACGACGATTCCACTCAATGTCAGCGACGAAGATTTCATTCAGTCTGTCTGTTGGTCGGTGACACACCGATTCTCTGCCCACGAATTTGCCCACTGCGAAAGGTGATCGGCTTGCCGCAATCTTCCCTGTTTGGACCGCTAATCTGCCAACTTTGGCGTTCCTGCCACGTGACTCATCCGCCTGGCTGTGACCACAACGCGGAACACATCTCAAGTCATGCGAGCCAGTGTCATTCCAGACGAACCGCCACACAATAGACCGTGTCTCAAGCAACATTGCCACAGAACAAAGCCCACGGCAGCCTTGAAGTTCTCGTCCTTCGTGCCGAGCAACCGCCCGCAAAGCACTTGGCGAGTCCTAGTGACAAACTCATTCCTTTGATTCGGTGAAATAAACACCTATTTAGATTATTCGCCATTCGGCAGCTTTCGCGTCATTCGAACATCTCTAAGCCAAAGCTACGCGTCGTCGACGATCCGATAGGTTTGACAAAAGAAGATTGACGAATCGACTGCGGCGGAACACCCGGGGTGAAAATCTACGCCGTCAGAGCCTGACAAGAAATTCTTTTAAAGACAACCACCAAGGGAAGACCACCACTGCGGTCGCACCGCACAACCAGTTACCTCTTCCCTATCGACTTCTTCTCGGGAACGCGTTCAGCAGTCCCAGCAGCAACTATAGTGCAGATGATATCGAACGTTTCGGTCCTGTCAATTCAAGTCTGCCAGAGTTTATTTGGCGATGGCGAATCTCCGGAAGTCAAACAATCCGGTGGCGAAAGCCTAGCGGATGTGGCTACCCTCAATCGCTGGCACAAATTTGGATCTCCATGATTTGACTCACGACGAGGTTTCTGACAATGAATCGACGGCGCCGGACAAGGGATTTAGAAGCCAGAGAAAAGGGGGCTCTTTCGAGCGGTTTCTGGACTCTGGCCACGTTGCTGGCATGGAGTTCTCTTGTTCTCGCCGACGAAGCCACCTTTCAGCCCGGGTATCATTCGTCAACCATCGCCCTTACCAACGGGTCGATCACTTCGGCTCCGGGCAGAAAAATAAAAAAAAGCCATCTTCTCATTCGAGAAGGACAAATTGTTGCCATCGAGCCTGACATGGCCCTGCCCGCTGACGCCGAAGTCATTGATGCTGAAGGGCTGTTTATTTATCCCGGATTTGTCGATGCCGGAGCGTCGACGTTGTTGGACGAGACACAGCCGAAAGCGATCGAAGGCCGCAGTACGGACATCTCGCGGTATGCGATTGCCGGCATGAGGACCGATTACCGGCATGGACTCACGCCAGAATTCATGGCCGCCGAGCATCTCAATCCGAAGCCGACAGAATTGGAAAAATACCGGGAGGCGGGGTTCGTGGCTGTTCATGTCCTGCCCGTCGGACGGATCGCGAGTGGCCAAGGGGCCGTACTCAATCTGGCGTCCCTTCCGATTCGTGAGACGCTTCTGGCCTCCAGCACCTTCGTCACCATCCAACTCGCGGCGCGGGGAGGCTCGGACTATCCGGCGACGAGCATGGGAGTTCACGCACACTTACGTCAGATGTTTCTTGATGCGGAACGGCACGCTCTGCACAGGCAGCTTTTTGCGAATGGGATCCCGAATATTGAGCGGCCACCGATTGACTCGGCCCTCGAAATGTTTGCGAAACTGCAAACCGGCCATCCGAAGACAATATTCGTAGCGCAATCGCAAGACGACCACCGACGCGTATTGAAATTTGCCTCGGATCATCAACTTCAGGCGGTAGTTTGGGGTGGCCGGGAGGCTTATCGAATTGCCGATCGACTGAAGCAGACAGAAACGGATATTATCATCCAAGTCGACTTCGATGACGAGCCGAAGATCGATGGCACAAACACGGCGACCGAGAAGACTGGCGGAGAAGACTTACTCCCCGAACTTCCGCTGCCGTTACGAGTTCGCCAGCACCAACAGCAGCTGTGGCGAGAACGTGTGTCGGGGTTGGCGACACTTCATCGCGCGGGTGTTCGGTTTGCCATCTCATCACGCGACGCGAAGTCGCCGGCCAGCGTTCTGAAGGGAGTGCGACAGGCGATTGCGAAAGGACTTGATCGGGATGCCGCATTGGCGGCATTGACGACGAATCCAGCCTCAATCCTAGGGATTGAGCGAGATCTCGGTACGATCGCCGTTGGCAAGCCAGCATCTCTGATCGTGATGACGGGGCCCTTTGACGACGAACAATCCAAAGTGCGCCATGTGGTGATCAACAGACACAGGTACGAGTACAATAAGGAATCAAAGCCGATTGCTCCATTGGCCATCAGCCAACGTCCGCCGCAAGAATTCGGGGGAACCTGGTCGGTTGCGATTGAATCCTCCGAAGGAATGTTGCGCGGCGCACTGGAACTCGTCCAAGTCGGTCCATCGATTTCTGGGAGATTTGAAAGCGCACAGGGTAACGGCCAGATTTCGTCCGGAAAAACGGTGCCCGACGGAATGGAATTCGTTGTCGCGATTGGTGCGGGAGACCGCGTTGTGCAGTTGAAGTTCGCGGCCACGATTCAGGGCGATTTGTTGCGTGGTACATTGAAATCTGCTTTTGGAGCGGCGACGACGTGGACGGCTCATCGGAAGACGCCGCCGGCCCCTGTCGGTGGCCCCGTTCAATTGCTGAATATCGAGGTGGCCGATGCGCTGGTGCCATCATCGATTGTCCCGTCTTCGGCAGCGGGCAACGGACTCTCAGCAGACGTCGTGGCGGACGCACTCGCACCGGCAAACACGGTTTCAACCGCGCGTGTCTTCGATCAGCCTGTCGAGTTTCCCGAAGACCGACATCCGAAGGCGATTCTGACGCGAGGCAACGTGCTTGTTGCAGGGGGAACCGTTCTGACGGCGACCGGGCAGACGCTGCCCAAAACGTCAATCCTCGTGAGGAAGGGGATCATTGCAGCGATCGGTGCCAATCTCGTTGCCGACCCGGACACGATGGTGATCGATGCCTCGGGACGCTTTGTCATGCCTGGTATCATTGATAGCCACAGCCATATCATGATCGCCAACGGTCTTGGCGAGGTCAACGAAGCGACCTCTTCAATCGTCTGCGAAGTCAGAGTCAGCGACGTCATTAATTCCTCTGATGTCTCCGAGTACCGCGCCTTGACCGGCGGTGTGACGACCGCTCGGCTCCTTCACGGATCGGCAAATTGCATTGGTGGTCAGGACGCGGTCGTTCAACTCAAACACAGTGCCAGTCCCGCAGAACATCTCTTTTCCGGAGCGCCCTCCGGTGTGAAGTTTGCTCTGGGTGAAAACGTTAAATTTCAATCAGGACGATTTCCAAACACACGATTGGGTGTCGAAGCAACGCTCAATCGGGCCTTTTTCGAAGCGTTGGAGTACCGTCGGACATGGAGGCAGTATGAGCGCGAGCAACACCAAGCGAGCAACATCAAAACCAACGCTGTGGCAGCGGAAGGGAATCTCCCGACGGCTTCACCCAAAGTCGGGACTCTTCCCCCCCGTCGCGATCTGCGTTTGGAAGCCCTCGCCGAGATCCTCGATCATCAACGGTTTATTCACGCACACTGCTATCGAGCGGATGAGATCTTGATGCTGTTGCGAGTTGCCGAAAATCATGGTCTTCGCGTCTGGTCATTGCAGCACGTCTTGGAAGGTTACAAGGTTGCTCCCGAAATCGTGAAGCACGGCGCCAGTTGCAGCACGTTTGCCGACTGGTGGGCCTACAAAGTCGAGGCCTTTGATGCTACGCCGTACAACGCCGCGTTGCTCAACGAAGCGGGGGCGAACGTGGTGATCAAGAGCGATGATGCCGAATTGATGCGTCACTTGTTTCTCGAGGCAGCGAAATCGATTCGATACGGCAACATGCCACCGGATCAGGCGTTGAAGACGATCACACTCAATCCGGCCAAGGAATTGGGAATGGCGGATCAGCTTGGTTCGATTGAGGTTGGGAAACAAGCGGATCTCGCTATTTTCAACGGCCATCCCTTCAACACGTTTTCACGGTGCGAGCAAACGCTGATTGGCGGCGAAGTCTATTTCACACGCAGCCAGCAACCGACAGCGATGAGCCCCACGGGAATTGCCAGATCGACACTCCCCCCGGAACTGAAGTGGCCTCAGACAACAGAACGGATGGGCCCAATCGACCTGTCTGCGGCAGGTACATCCCAATACGCCATCGTCGGTGCAACAATTCATCCAGTGGACGGCGTTGCGATTGATGACGGTACGCTGCTGATTGACAGTGGGAAAATCGTTGCGATTGGTCGGAATCTCGAAGTTCCCCAAGGGTTCGCGGTCTTGGAGGCATCCAAGCTCCATCTGTACCCAGGCTTGATCGATGCTGGGACGGCTGTCGGATTGATCGAAATCGGCAAAGTTCGGGAGACAAGTGACCTGGGCGAGATTGGACAGTTCCAGCCAGATTTAAGGGCCGGAATCGCCATTAACCCCGATTCAGAATTGATTCCCGTGGCCCGCGCCGGAGGGATCACGACGATCCTTGCTTTGCCAGCCGGCGGTGGCAATATGACGTCCGTGAGTCGGGTCGGTGGAGGTGTCATTACAGGACAGGCCTCAGTCGTACAACTTGCCGGTTGGACCATGCCTGAAATGGTTTTGAAGATGGAATCGGGTCTGCATGTCATCTGGCCCTCGGGTAAAAACCGAAAGCAGTCTGTGGAAGAATTGAAACGCTGGATGGCGCACGCTCGTCTGTACGACAGGGCCAGAACGGACCATCAAGGAGTCCGACAATCCCTTGTGGAAAATACGTCTCAGCATCAGACGCCGGAACATTCCCACGACCATCCGATTGTTGATCCGCGTTATGAGTCCTTGCGGCCCTATGTGCGAGGTGAGGCGACCGTCTTCATTGAAGCCGAGACGAGACAGGAAATTGTCGAAGCCGTTCAGTTTGCCGAACAGCAAAAAATCAAGGTTGTCCTTTGTGGAGCGACCGACGCGTGGAAGGTGACCGATCACATCAAATTGGCTGGGATTTCGGTAATCGTTGGCCCTGCCATGCGAAGGCCGGTTGAGGATTACGATCCCTCTGACGCTCCGTATGCGAACGCAGGTCTTCTGCATGAGGCCGGTATCAAATTTTGCTTTCGATCCGACACGGCCTCCAACAGCCGCAATGTCCCATTGGAAGCCGCCATGGCTGTCGCCTATGGATTGCCAGCCGATATTGCGTTGCGTTGCGTGACGCTCACCTCGGCGGAAATCCTTGGCGTTTCAAAACACGTCGGTTCCTTAACCGTCGGAAAGTCAGCGAATGTCATTCTGACGGATGGATCGCCACTGCAGGCCACAACACACATCAAGGGAATTTTGATTCAAGGCAAGCCGTATCAGCCGGAGAGCCGCCAGACGCGTTTGTACGAGAAGTATCGGGCACGCTTGAATCCCCCCTAAAGTGGAATCCGGATCCTTCCAAATTCAGAAACAGAGGGAGCCACGAGGCCGATCACAAGTATCGTCGCCAGGAAGCGGAACAGACCATGGCGATGATCAAGAACGCCACGGCACCGAGGAAAAGGAGAATTCGTTTGCGAAATCTCAGCCGTTGAGACGCCGAGTGACCGGATTCGCAATCCAGCCGAAACCGCAAGTGACCGCCAATCGTGATTTCATCGCCATGATGCAGCAGGCGTTGGCGAACGACGATGCCGTTGACGCGTGTTCCGTTGCGGCTCCCCCAATCGGTGATCCACCATTCGGTGTCGAGGCAATTTATCTGACAATGACGGCCAGAAACAGAAGCATCGGCCAACTCGATGTCGCACTCGGCATCGCGGCCAATCAGAATCTGATCTCCGAATAACGGCACCTTGTGGTCACCATTGAGGGGTGTCAGAGAGGCCCGTGACTTGGCGTGTGTCGGGCGTTCGTGAAGCATTGTCGACCCCGTGGCCAATGCGATACCCCCGAGGTTTTCGGGTCCGCTGGGTGAATTGGCGGACTCCGGCGTTTTGACTCCTGGTTTGTGTTGTCGTCCGGCCTCACGCCCCATGTTTGTTTCATCACTCAAGGATCTGAACTCAGTCGCCGGTGCAAGCGAATTGATGTCAGCCTTCGTCCGCGGGCGAATTTTTAAGGACTCCGACATTCGCTGTTGGACATGTTTCTGCCGCTCGGCGAGGATCTCGCTGAAGTTAAAGTTGAGCTTTGCGGGCCGAGACCATTTGGCAAGCGTCGTCGCCACTTCCGCCGCCGACGCAAATCGATCGTCTCGATTCTTCGCCAGCATCTTCATGACGATTTGAGCCACCTCCTCCGGAATCGATGCTGCTAATTCTCGAACGGAGCGTGGCACTTGGGTCCGGTGCGCTTTCCGGATCTCTGCCACACTCCGTTCCGGAAAGGGAGTGTGGCCGGTCAGCATTGCAAACAGTGTACAGCCGAGGCTGTACACGTCGGATCGTGCGTCAACCGTCAAACTGTCCTCCGATTGCTCCGGAGCCATGAAAGCAGCCGTTCCGACACACTCATGACCAAAGATCATGGCTATCGAAAACTCGTCGTCCTGCTCCCCGCCTTGGATCATGGACAAGCCGAAATCTAAAATTTTGACACATCCGCTGCCGTCGATCAACAAGTTCTGTGGCTTGATATCTCGATGGATGAGTCCCGATTGATGCGAATAATGCAGACCCAACGCGGCCTGTCTTGTGAACTCGCACGCCTGCTTCCAGGGCAAACGCTTGGTACGCAACAAGATCTCCAAGAGACTCGGACCTTTGATGAACTCCATCACCATGTAGTGATGGCCACCGGCATTGCCGACACTGAAAGTGCGGGCGATATTCGGATGATTCATCGCCAGAGTAGAACGCGCTTCCTGCTGAAAACGGGATAGCATTCCTCGATCGTGCTTGAACTGTTCCAATAGCACTTTGAGGGCGACCGTCTTACCATCCGCTGTGTCTGTCGCTTGATAAACACAGCCCATGCCGCCAACGCCCAGAAAATCGACCAACTTGTATTGGTCAAAAAAAAAGCCGCGGGTTCGGCCTTCCAGCAGACGATCCACTTGATATTGGGTCAGTAACCCGTGCCGAACCAGACTCGATGCGACTTCCGATTCCGAGTGGACTCCGATTTCGGCGAGGTCGTGCAACGCGGTCGCAATCTGCTGCGGAGCTAGTAGGCCACTGGCACCCAGATTTTTACAAAACGAAGCGGGAAGCGGGTGCGTTGCCATATCGATTCCGAGCACACTAAATTTTTTTCCGAACTTGCTCCGTCTTCAATGCCAAGCGTTAAGTATAGGGGGAAGAATGTCCGCAGCGACACTCCTTTTAATAAAATTTTAGTCGCAGGATCAAGCTGGTCGTTGCAGTGCGGAGAGCATCCCCAGGAACGTTCCATCAGCGGTGACCTGCCAAGAGACTACGAAAACATCCTTTTGTTTTCGTAGCGGGGTCAGGAGAAATTAGAGGCCACGATGTCAGCTGGCGAATCACACACAAGACCTTCAAGCTTCGCGATTCGCAGTACATCCATAACGGCGTCAGAACAATGATAGATCTGGAGTTTCTGGACCCGCAATTGAAGCGAAAGGAGAACCCCCACTAGGCCGGAAGGGACGAATGTTATGTTCTCCAGATCCACGCCGAACAGGTTCATCTTGAGTTTCGAGACCAAGCGATACAGTGCGTCACGATAGTCCGAAAGGCAGATATCCACAGGCAAAGGCCCGCAACCAAAACGGATAATCGTTAATTCGGAAGTGGAATAACATTGAATGAAGTCCGAGTCTATTGGGCCCGGAGCCAACAGTATCGTGGAATCGTTATTAAAAATCGTATCTGCAGGAATCTCTCGGTACATCGGTTGCCACGCTTTCGCTAGTGATATTGAATATTTTTAAGAGAGGGAAATTTTTCAATAAGGCGGCATTCGATTATCGACTGCCTACTCATAGTAGCGATGTTTATTTAAAGTGCAAACATTATTAAAATGAACCATAAATTTTTAATGTCTAAATATTTACTTGTATTACGCAAGCCTAATGCCACGTTTTAAATACGTGTTTCACGAACCGTAAGTATTATACTTGGTGTTTAGGATTATCTTTAATGTTGTTGGATGTATTTTTCTGCATCGATGCGCCAATAGGTTGTGTATTTTTTGGCTACTGTCAGGAATGACGGGACGTAATGACCTTGATCGGAAGAGTGATCCGACGATGACAGCGAAGCCGTGTTCAGGGAGCAATGGAACTTCAAACCGCCGGACAGTTCCAATTCCCGACGTTGGATCGCTCTGGCGTTGTGCAACACCCTTTTGGCCCTTCGTGGGGCCTTGAACAGGAACGTTGGGCTGTCTGACTTCGCATTGTGTGAGTCCCTCAGAGGCTGTCCGAGTCGCGGACTTTCCGTCAGAGAGGCCCAAAGTTGCCACGCGCACCCCCTTGGCGTGTCCGTGTCTGGGGGACGATGGGGTACCGGCGGGACTCGGTTGTGACCGAGGCATCGAGAAGAAATCCATTTCTTTTCGGACGGCCACTCCGGGCCATTTGAGGAATCTAAAAAGGGTGTGTCAGGAGGCGGCTTGGAAGGACGACGCTCTTTCAACCGGCTATCGCATTGCCGTCCGTTCAACCTCATTAATTTTCAGGGCATGCTGCAGGCGAACGTACTTGTCTGGATTGGCCTTGAACTGCTGACGTCGCTCTTCGGTTTTGAAGAGAAACAATTCGCCGTCAAAAAAGGCCCCAAATTCGATCATTCCTGCAACCGCTCGGTCAGTTTCCCACAAGATCACAGGATCACAACCAAGTAGCTTTGGCGCGATTGATTCCGGGTTATTGCGAAACTGGAGGAGTTCTTCGCGTGAGGACATGAAGTATGTCACGTCCTTGTACACCCAAGCAAATCGTGCTGAACCGCGCGTCCATTGTCGATGCTTTGCAATGGCAACAGGACTATAGCCATCGAGCCCTACCACGGGTTGGGGCTCACCCAAAACGGCGTCTTCCGTATTGACAGTGACACTCGTTGAATTTTTGGGCAGTTTGTTGTTGTCGGGATCACGCGTCTGCTGCAGACTTGCCGCATGAAAATTCAAAAATTTCGCCTCGGACTTCAGCAGCATCTGCAGATATTCCGCCTGATCCAGACCGCCGGAATGCAGATTGACAATTTTTCCGACCAAGGAATCGAGCACAACATCACTGGGGAGAGACGCGACTCCATAACGTTGAACCAGTTCGGGGTGATGATCCGAATTCAGTTTGACGGCGACGTACCGGCTTCCAATGATTTCCAGGACGTTGGGAGCTGTCAGGACGTCTCGTTCCATTCGCTGACAGGGCATGCACCAATCGGCATGAAAGTGGACAAGAAGAGGCAGTTTGCGTTCTTCGGCTTCAAGCACGGCCGCACTGAAATCACTGCGCCAGACCGGCGATCCGTCATCACCGACAACAACGCGGCTTGAAGCGATGACCAGAATCCCCCAGCTCACAAACCAAAAGCCGCGCGCCCATCGACTCAAATGAGCGAGTTCACGACATCGGTCGTCCGATCGTTGCATCATGGTTGCCTTCCTTCCGTCCGAACGCATGCAAGTTCAGTGGTCAGTTTTTATCGGCTTGAGTCCACACTTTTCCTCGTCTCGGTTAGAACTTCGGTCAAAGAAATCAGGGTTTTAAACGCGAAACTATCGAATTTGCCGTTCGATACTTCTGCCGAGTGGTCAGAACAGGGGCGAGCCACAGTATTCGTGGTCCTGCAAGTTCGGCTGGCGCAACTGGGCGACCCTGGAAATCGAGTTGCTGGGCGTCATCCGCCGCTTCGATGCGTCGAACACAGGTCCGCAGAATTGTGCCGCTGTTCTCCGTTCGCAGAACAGTCAAGGGCCGCTATCACATCGGACAGGCTGTCCCAGAACTGGGGGTTGCGACCAACGTTCTCCGCGTATTGCCGAGCATTCGATGGCCATAGTATTGGCGGAGTCGTGTCTTGGCGACGATGCGGAGCAAGGCCACACCCAGCCCTACAGCCGAGGAAACAAACGATTTCTATGCGGACAGATACGGACGCAGATTCACCAGGAACACGGGGGCAGAACAACACGGGGATCTGCGGATAACGTCGGTTCTTTCCAATCCTCAACCAATGACGATTGGAACGGCAATCCGGCGAGAGACAAAAAGTTGCCAAGGAGTATACGCCCCTGCTGCGTGAGGACCGACTCGGGATGAAACTGCACTCCGAACAACGGCCAGATTCGATGTTCGAGAGCCATGGGGATCCTTGTTTTTTCGGTGCGAGCCGTGACCCGCAGGCCATCCGCCAGCGTTCGCTCATCGACAATGAGCGAGTGATACCGAGTCACCCGCAAGGGAGCCGATAATCCTTGGAACAGACGGCTGCCGTCATGTTGAATCCACGACGTGCGTCCATGAACCGGTTCGTCAGCACGCATGACTTTGCCGCCCAGTGCGACGGCGATGGCCTGATGTCCGAGGCAGACACCGAGAATCGGGATCGTCGAGCCGAGGTCGCGGATCAAGGCGAGTGAGACGCCCGCCTCGTTCGGCGTGCAGGGACCAGGGGAGATCACGATTGCCGAGGGGGCCAACCGTCGAACGTCATCCACGGTCACCGCGTCATTCCGAACAACGAGAGTCTCGCCACCTAACTCAACAAAGTACCGTGCGAGGTTGTGAACGAAGCTGTCATAGTTGTCGATCAGCAATATCATTAAACGCGTCCTTCACGATTAACGAGGCCATGGCATCGGGGCAGGAGGCGTGTCCCGATGAGGAACTTTGGAAGGGATTTCTGGAGCGGAACTACTCCAGTGCCCTGACCATCCCCATCGCCTTCGTCAGGGTTTCCTCATACTCTGCCACCGGATCCGATTGAGCAATCACTCCACCCCCCACTCCGCATTGCAACCACCCCTGCCGTTTTACGAAAGTCCGAATCAGCAGATTGCTGTCCGATTGCCCATTCGCGCCCACATAAAACAGGCTGCCACAGTAGGGGCCTCGTGCCGTCGGTTCCAGTTCGGCGATGATCTGCATCGCCCGAATTTTCGGAGCACCACTGATCGAACCACCGGGCAGCGTCACACGAAACAAATCCCACACCGATGCGCCCGGACGCAGTAAACCACGGACTTCGGAAACGAGGTGCTGCACGGTCTCATAAGTTTCAACGCCGCAGAGTTGAGGAACCCGGATCGATCCGGCTTCACAAACACGAGACAGGTCATTCCGCAAAAGATCGACGATCATGATGTTTTCAGCCTGATCCTTTTCACTTTCGCGTAATTCATCGCGTGTAAAGAGATCGGCCTCGGGGCCGAGTTTCCGTCGCCGTGTCCCCTTGATCGGACGCGTCTCGACCTCACGGCCATCGACTCGCAGAAAGCGTTCGGGTGATGCACTGATCACCGCCCAATCGCCCCATTGCAGAAGCCCGGCAAACGGAGCGGAATTGACACGTCGCAATCGGTCATAAATCACGACGGCATTTTCGACAGACGGCGTCAACAACCGCTGAGACAGATTGGTTTGAAAAATGTCTCCGGCGCGGATGTATTCGATCACGCGAGCCACCGCATCCAAATAACCCTCACGCGTGAAATTGCTGGAGAGGCTGGGCAAGCCGGGTACGGCAAACTGCTGGGCAAGCTGCGCACTGCTGAGCGGAGGTTGCCCCGTTGCGACTGAGGAAAACACGGAACGCGTGTTGTTCGCCAGTTGGAACAGCACACGGCGCATTCTTTCGCTCGCCCGATCAGTCCGCCGAGCCGGGTCTCTTTCCGGCCATCCCTGAGAGATTAACCACGCACGACGAGATCGGTGATCCCAAGCGATCACCCAGTCATACAGACCCGCCGCCATGACCGGAAGCTGAAACTCATCCGAGCAGGCCGCCAAGACTCGTTCCCAACAGCGACCCAATTCGTATCCCAGCAAGCCTGCGATTCCTCCTTGAAAAGGTGGTAAATCGGTCAGCCTGTCGGATTGCCAAGAATCCAAAGTGCGTTGCAACGACGAAAACGGATCGA
>Ga0315284_10008660_pt1 | contig 14529 bp, 12 predicted proteins | sample YL17G09_16_MG_FD_203696 | JGI IMG/M metagenome (GOLD analysis project Ga0315284, IMG submission 203696) | Sediment microbial communities from Yellowstone Lake, YNP, Wyoming, USA - YL17G09_16 | ecosystem: Environmental > Aquatic > Freshwater > Lake > Sediment | place: USA: Wyoming | collected... | reverse complement strand
GCGCGCGAAAGCGAGCGTTGACTTGGTCAATGATCTTTTCATGGTTGATTCCCCCTTGCCCTATATATCGGCAAGGAGGGTGGGGTTGACTTGATCATTTCACCATAGCAGGTCAGACCCCTTTTGTTTAGGAAAGTCCGAAAGTCCGCACTTATACCGTACGGATGTGCCGCCAAAAACACAGTCTTCGCAAATAGCGCCGGGGCGAGCCAATTGTCATGTCTCAGAGTGCTTGCTGGACGCGGGTCTGGATGAAATGAGGATTTTCGGGTTGCCACGAATCGAGGATATTTTTGCGGGTTGCGCAAATTTCAAAATGACCGTCTTGCCCTCATGCCTCTTCGCAATTCCAACAAAAGGGGTCAGACCCCTTTTGTTGGGGTTTTTTGCCGCGCGGAGGAAAGGTAATAGAGCGCGAAGGCGGCCGCGAGCGCAAGAGCGCCGGTAACGGCGATTGTGCGCCAGAGGGCGAGCCTTGCCGCGAGAAACGCCGCCACGCTGTACAGGCCGAAGAGCACGAAGATGACGGCGGAGAACCATTTGATGGCCCGTTCGGGCAACTTCCTGCCGAGGACAACGCCGAGCATAATCCCGATTGTGTCCGCGGCGAGCATGCCGAGCGTCGTGCCGACGAGGACCGCGACCGCGCCAAGAATCCCGGCGGCGGCATTCTTGTACTCAATCGCGAGGCTGATGGTGGCAAGTTGCGTCTTGTCGCCGCATTCCGCGAGGAAGAACGCGATCGCCACCGTGGCCACCGGCCCGTAGCGCGTCCGCCCGCCGCCTTCGCCGTGGAGCGAGTCGCCGCGCACGGTCCAGAGGCCGAAGACTATGAACGAGAGCGCCGCGATGACGCTGATGATGTCGAGCGGAACGACTTCGCTCAGGAGCCTTCCCGCGGCGACGGCGAGCGAGTGGTTGAGGACCGTCGCTATGAACACCCCGGCGAGGACGTTGCCGGGCTTGTATTTCGCGGCAAAGGCCATCGCGAGGAGTTGGGTCTTGTCCCCCATCTCCGCGAGGACCACGAGAAGAAATGAAGCGGCAAGAGCAACGAGCAATTTTTCTCCGTCAGTGATTAGACTGTTAGACCGTTAGACTATTAGGCTGTTAGACTGTTAGACTACTGGACTGTCAGGGCCAACTGTCGAACAGTCTAATAGCCTAAGTCTATATCACAGGCGGAAGATGTCCTTGAGCCAGGCGACAAGCCCCTTCCACAGGTTCGCCGCGATGGTGGTGCGGGAGTAATAGATGTTCGCGCTGCCGGTCATGCCCTTGCGAAGAGTCCCATCGGGATTGTGGACCGTCATGGTTACCTCGTAAACGCTGTTGATGGGGATTTCTTCGTTGTTGAAGGGATTGTGCCGCGTGAATATCGTGCCTCCTGACGTGGCGGCGACTTCCTTGGAGACCTGCGGAAGTTGACGCTGGGATTTCGCCTCCACTTTTCCCTCGACGGGTTTGTAGCGCAGGGCCTTGATGCGGAGGACGATTTTCTGTCCTTCGCGTATGTTGCCGAAGTTCTGGTGCTCCACCTGTATTTCCGCGGTCATGACGGACGGGTCGCCAATTTCCATCAGGCCCTGGCCGGCTTCAACTCCGAGGCCTTTGCGGCCCTTGAGCGCCGACGAAATCACGTACCCGCTCACGGGGGCGTACACGGTGAGTCTGCTTTGCTCGTCCAGCAATTCCTTGAGGCCGGCTTCCGTCTTTTCGAGTCGCCCTTCATAGTCGATGACCCGTGGAGAGCCGGGGCCGCGGAGCAGTTTTTCCTCCTTTATCATGCTTTCCAGGACCTTCTTGGAGTTTTCCAACTGCTTGATGCCCGCTTCCAGTCTCTCGTTCTCGAAACGGAGGATAGGGTGGGCCTTGTCGTCAGCGCTCACCCACTGGCCTTCATCCACGAGGACCTCCGCCAGACGGCTGTGTTCCGGCGCGGTGACAACGGTAAGGTTCCTGGGCATGAGGACGAAAGTGGACGTAATCCGCGCGCTGATGGGGAAGAAAAACAGGAAGTACACCGCCGCCACAAGAACGACCAGCAGTATTATGCGCGTCCGCCCGCTCCAGCCGATTGTCTTGCGGTTGACGGCGAGGTACTTGCCGCCCTTGTACATCTTGGCGACCAGCGCGAAAACCGTGAAAAACGTCATCCACAGTCCGAATTCGTAGAACCTGGCCAGCATCTTGACGCAGATGCCGAACATGACCGTGGCCAGCCAGCCGGTGGCGAGGATGCCGTAAACGAGATAGATGCGGTTCGTGCGGTTGCTGAGTTCCGCGCCCTCCGCCGGCATCTGGAAGAAGTATTTGCGAATGGCGGCGACAAGGAACCTCATGGAATTCTGGCGCAGGTTGGGCAGTTGAAGGAAATCGCTCAGGATGTAATACCCGTCGAATTTCATGAGGGGGTTGCCGTTGAAGATGACGGACGTAATGCTGCACAGCACCATCACCTTGTACGAGAGTTCGTGGATGAGGCCGGGATATTGAAACGTGCCCGCCCACACCAGCGTGGCGATCGCGGCGAGGAACAACTCCACGATTATGCCCGCGAAACTGGTGACGAACTTGGCCCATCTCTGCTTGAAAGTCCAGGCGTCTGAAATGTTGGTGAACAAGCACGGCGTGAAGACGAGGAACAGAAGCCCCATCTCGTGGACTTCGCCGCCGTAATGCTTGCACGCAAAGGCATGGCCCATTTCATGTATCACCTTGACCACGATGAATATGAGCCAGAAGTAAAACAGGTTCTCGATGGTGAGCAGCCCCTCAAGCCCGCCGATGAGCGTGGTCCACTCGGCGGCTACGATTCTCGCGGCAAGCAGGAATATTATCAACGCGAAGACCACGAACCACTTCGTGAAGACGAATTTCACGTAAGGGTAGGTGCGGTTAAGCAGCCTGTCCGGGTCGAGAAGCGGGATTTTGATGTAGAGTATGTTCTTTATCTTGTAGCGCCAGCCCCTTGTCTTGCGCCGCATCTTGAGCATTCGATAAAGGAGCGAGGCGTCGTCGGGGAACGTGTTGGCGAGCAGGTTGCTGCGCCTGAGGCTCATGGCGAAATCGGAGATGGTCTCTTTCGGGATCTGCAGGCCGCCGGTCTTTTCGGCCACTTTCCGGCAGATGTCATCGACGGTGTTCGTGCCGTCCATGAACGAGACGACGATGTATTCGAGTTCGGAGACGCGGAAATAGCGGAGCGACAGCGGGTCTTTCATCACGTAGAACGTCTCGCCCGCGCCATGCTGCTCGGAGATCTCCACGTCGGGCCTGATTCGCAGGAGTATTTCCTTGCGCTTGTGCGGCCCGCGCGGAGGGACTTGTGTCTGTGTCGCTTCAGCCATTCTGTTACTGCCCGGCGGCCGGGGTTGCGGCAAAATTGAACGTTACCTTGCCCCTCAGCCCGACCACGATTTTGTGGTCGCCGTTCGGGACGTCGATTTTCACGATGAGCGTCTCGCTCGAAGGGTCGATGGTCGGGTTTATGTAAGCGACCGTGCCCTCGCCCTCGTAAAGCGTCAGCCCGGAAAGTCCCACTTTCACGCGCGTCTTGTCGCCTATCTTCACCTGCGGGATATATTCCTGCGGGACGTGAACGACGATCTTCACGGTGTCGATGTCGACTATCTCGAACATCGGGTTGGGGGTGTTGCCGGCCTCGTATATCTCGCCGACTTCGACGTATTTCTGCGTGACGACGCCCTTGATGGGGGAGATGATTTTCGTTTCCTCAAGGTCGGCCTCGCGGTAGCGCAGCGTCGCCTTCGTCATGGCGAGGTCGCTCTCCGCGATGACCCTGTTGAGCGCCGCCTCGTCCCGCTTCAGTCTTGCCTGGTCCAGTTCGGACTCGCTGGCGGCCTTGTTTTTATAGAGGTCTTCGATCTTCTTGAAATCCTGCTCGTAAAAATCCGCTTCGGTCGTGGCGAGTTGCAGGCGCGCCTGCGCCAGCGCAACGGCGGTGGCGGCCTGGTCGCGCTGTATTTCCGCCTTGTCGTATTTCAGCCGCGCGACGACTTCGCCCGCCGCCACCTCGTCGCCTTCCTTCTTGTTGACCTCGGCCACCTGCCCGCGGTCCATCGTGGCGAGACGGACGGTCTTGTTGGCGTAGATGATGCCCTCCAGTTCCAGCCCTTTCGAATCAGCGGGCTGCGCGTCCGCGGCCGCCGGAGCCGCTTCGTCGGAGCCGCTCGCGACCGGGAAATGCGGGAAAAGCATCGCCGCAAGGCACGCCATCGCCAGAAGCGACGCGAAAATAAATGCGGTCTTCATAGTTTCAATTATCCCCTATGAAATGGAGAAAGCGTCGGACAAAGGGGGCGCCCTTTTCCAGAACGTCAGATGCCGAGTTTGTTCCTGATGAATTCCACTATGTCGCCGAAAATCACCGCGCCGAGTTTTCTCGTGCCGCAGTGTATCTTGGTCTTTCCCATCAGCCCCGCGCTGTATTTGCCGCTTGAGTTGTCGAGCGGGATTTCCACGAGGAAGACGTTGGTCTGCCTGAGTCCGGGCGTGCTTTCAAGCGGGACACGGCTCACGCGGCCTTCCACCGCTATATCGTGGAAGGTGGTAATCACCGTCGTGGCTTCCTGGCCTTCGGACACAAGGCTCACCTTGTCCTCCGGGACCTGGACGATGATTGTCATCCTGTCCGTGTCGTCGACCTCGCATACGCCGTTCCGCTCGTTGACGTCCACGACCTTTCCCTTGAGTTCCTTCAGCCCGTGGGTGAGGACCGTGCCGTCGATGGGGCTTCGCAGGTAGCAGAGGGCTATCTCAGCCTTGAGGCGCTCTACTTCGTTGGCCGCCTGTTCCTTTTCCACGCGAAAACGCTGCGTCGCGGCTTCGTCCTGAGCGGCCTCAGCGGCCTTGATAAGCCTGTCCGCCTTGCCTAAATCCCCTTCCCGCGTCTTAAGTTGGTTGTCAAGGTCCTCATGGTCAAGTTCAATGAGGAGTTGGTCCTTCACCACCTTCTGCCCTTCCTTCACGAAAACTTCTTTTACCTTGGCCCTGAAGGGCGGATAGATATACGACTTGTCCTTCAGTTCAAGTATGCAGTCGCCCGAGACGTTGTAATCCAGCGGCACGAAAATCATGGCAAGGAGCGCCGCGACGACCAGTCCGGAAATGATGTACAGTTTGTGCCGCGGCATCGACTTTACCTTCTGCTTTGCGCGGCTGATCGCCTCCCAGCCCTTTATCAGCGGCAGGTGCGAGTACTGCCGCGCGCGGACAAGCGCGCGGGACGTGTGCGCCGCGATGTAGCCTATGTTGTGGATGCTGCGGTCGTCGAACGTCTTCGGCTCGTAACCCTCAAAAAGCATCACTCCAAGCGTCTCCTCGCCGGCCTTCAGCGGCACGCAATAGAGGGATTTCATCCCCGTCAGTTCAAAGTATTCCTCAATCTCCTTGCGGAGTTTCTCGTCCTCTATCTGCCCCACCGTCTCTGAGGTAACCAGCACCGGCTCGCCTTTGGCGAGCAGGCGCTCGGAAATCTCGCGGATCTTCCGCGCCATCACGCTCTTGGCCTCGATGAGGTCCTGCTTGGTTACCGCCGCGACTTTCAGCGAACCCGGCCGCCCCAGCGATACCGAGCACCGGTCGTAAGGCACTATGCCGGTCGTGAGGTTCACCGCGGCAATGCAGACCTTGTCCACGTCGAGCGTGGTGAGAAATTCCTCCGACAACTTCACCACGCTGTCCAGCCGCTTGGAAACCGCCTCCGCGGTGTTCAGGCGATACTTGAGGAGATACACTGAGACATGCGTCAGTATGGTCTGCGCGTGATATATGTCGTCCGGCGTGAAATTGTCCGCGGCCGGCTGCGAGCGGAAAAGAAAGAGGCAGCCGTTGGACTCGCTGTCAACGACGAAAGGCACGCAGACAAGAGTCAGGTAGTCGAGGTACGCCTCCTCCGGGGATGCGTGCTCGGAAATTGACCTGTCCGGAGAGATGAGGAGCGGCTTTGCGCTGTCGAGCGTGCGGAGCACAACGGTCTTGACGTTCTCCGGCTGCAATTCCTCCATGCCCTCCGGTACGGAGGTCTGGATGAGGGGCGTGGCGGTGTCGCGCGTGGCGTTGTTCTGTATCCAGAGCGACCCGCCCTCGGCGTCGAATATCAGCAGCAGCCGCTGAAGAAAAGACTTGAAGAAGTCGGCGGGCTGGATTTCCGCGTGGCTTAGCCGCACGATTTCCTCGATGCTGCCGCGGCGCCTTCGCGCAAGATGTTGTTCCGGGTTTTCCATTTCTTCGCGTTATTCCATCACAGAACGGGACCGCCCCGCGCCCCGCGAAATACGCTGGTATGCGGCGGCAAATTTTTGCAATCACATATTTTATCGCATATTTCGCGCACGGTCAATACCAATCGGCCAATCAAGGGGGTCAGACGCTGAGGAGGAGTCTCCGACTTGTCGGGGACGACGGGAAGGGTCTAACCCCCGTGCTTGCCACCCACGATGGACTTTCTCTTGCGAAATCCGCCTTTTTTTGGTGAAGTATAGCCGGCGATGCATCCACCGATGAATAAGGAGCGCTTCACATGCGTAAAATAAAACTGTTTCTCCTTGTAACGGTCGCTGCGCTTTGCTCCTCCTGCGCCGGATGGCCGTGGAACAAGAACCTGCCCATCCCGCCGGAAGGCACGGACAGCGTCAAGTTGTCCGCCATCATCGTCGGCCAGGATGCCTTTGACCGCATCGCCGGGGAAAACGTTACCGTCGAACAGGCCGCCGACGTCTGGCACCGCGTTCCTTCAACGACGCTGTACTTCAAGGAAGTCCGCTACAAAAGGGAAAAGGCCGACCCTCTTCCCCCGCCCGATGCCACGGCCATATGTCCCGAAACCGCCAAATACGCCGTCTTTGTCTCCGGTTTGAAAATGCGCCGTTTCGACGCCCACGGCATCATCGTCCTTTGCGGCGAAGGAAAAATTTATTACGGCAAGGCGCTCATTGCTGTTTCGCCTGCCGGAATGTCCATCAACGGCAAAGCGGTTGATATACCCGACCTCACCGTCCATACGCGAGAACTGCTCGACGCGCACAAGGACCAGTACGAAAAAGTGCCCAACGTCGCCGACGTTACCGTCTCTTCCGACGGCCACTGGTGGGAAGGCGTGCAGAATGTATCACCGTGAGGCCCGCGCGAGGGGGTCAGACGCCAAAGAGGACCCCGACCTTTCATTTATAAAAGTGTGCGGAATGTCGGGGGACGGGAGGGGGTCTGGCCCCCGTTCCCGCAACTACAACTAATGTTTTAATTATATGAATTATATGAAACTGCCGATTACAGCCTGCATCATCACGCTCAACGAGGAGCAAGACATCCGCGACTGCCTTAAAACCGTCGAATGGGCCGATGAAATCATCGTCGTGGATTCCTACAGCAGCGACAAGACCGTTGAGATAGCGCGCGAATTCACCGATAAGGTCATCCAGCGCAAGTGGAACGGAGTCAACGACCAGAGCCAGTTCCTGCAGGACCAGGCGAGGCATGAATGGGTCTTCAACCTCGACGCGGACGAGCGCTGCTCGCCTGAACTCGCCGCGGAAATCGCCTCGCTCGACCTCGGCCCCTCCAACGGCCTCAGCGGCTACTGGATTCCTCGCCCCACATTCTACCTGGGCCGGTGGATAAAGCACGGCGGCTGGTACCCTGATTACAAAATGCGCCTCTACCGCAAGGCGAAAGGCCATTATATCGACAACGACCCGCACCCTTATTTGGAACTCGCAGGCCCCACGGCCAGACTGCGCGGGGGAATACAGCACTTCTCCTATCGCTGTATCGCCGACCAGATTGCCCAAATCCAGACCTTCTCCACGGTGCGCGCAGAGCACTACGCGCGCACCGGGCGGAAATTCCATTACTGGCAGATGCTCCTGCGGCCAATCTGGAAATTCTGGAACACATATCTCTTCCGGCTGGGCATCCTGGACGGTGTGCCGGGCTTCATCATCTCGGTGCTGTCCGCCTACTACGTCTTCGTAACTTGGGCAAAGTTCTGGGAACTCGCCAAAAGACCGAGGGAACGTCCATGAGCGACGCCGCGACCTATGTCGATCTCCGCCGTCCGCCGCTGCGCTGGAAAATCCGCGAAGACCTCAAGGCCCTCGCGGATGAACCGCTCTTCACGTCGTTCGACGAATTCGTCAAGACGCGCAAGCCGCAAGTGGTATCGCGCACGCCCGCGAAGACGACAATTATCACTACGCTGACCCTCGCCGGAACGCCGAAGGACTTCGTCATCAAGCGCTACGACTCCCCGCATTGGTACGTGAAATTCCGCTCGTACTTCCGGCGCACCGTCGCGGTAAAGGAACTCCGCCTCGGCCTGGAAATCGCGCGGCGCGGCATCCCCGTCTCGGTCCCCGCGGCCATAGCGGAAAAGCGCTCGTTCGGCATGACGACACAGTGTTTCGTCGTCATCGAGTGCCTTCCCGGTCGCATCGACCTCGGCGATTACCTGCTGCACGCGGAAATAGCGAAAGAAAAACTCCGCGAGCGGCGGCAGGTCGTCCGCAATCTTGCGGCCTTGATGAAACAACTGCACGAGAACCGCATCTATCAGTACGACTGCAATCTCTGTAATTTCCTGCTCGAATCGGACACGCTCGCTCTGACGTTCATCGACCTCGCGAAAGTCAGCATCTCCGCCTCGCTGCCGCGACGCAAGCAAGTGGACAACCTGGCGAAACTCATGCGCCACCGCTTGCGCATTCCCGCGAAGGACATGGCGCGCTTCCTCAGTGCTTACGCGGGTCCCGGCCGATCCCACCGCGATGAAAGGCACAAACTGGCCGCGGAAATCTCGGCGGCAAACATCAACCTGCTGAAACAGCGATTTGCGAAAGAAGCCGCTGAGTGCCTGCGCGAGGACCGGAACTTCCAACCGCTCGCCTGCGCCGAATGCGACGGCATTCTGCGCAAAATACGCCATGCAACTCATCAGGAGCAATTACTCGCGCGCCTGCTCCAGGCCGCGCGGGACGCGATGCGGACCGGCGGCAGGCACGGCGTGGCTTTCCGGTTCAATGTCGGCGGGAACGAAGAGATGATATGGGCGTTCGAGGGGCGTTATTCCGACCTTGAATTCACATGGCGCGAACGCAACGGCCTCTACCCGGCGGGCGCGTGGGAACTGCTGCCGCTCGGACTGTGCAAAATAAAGCACGCGCCGGAACGCGGAATGCTTTTCCTCATCCCGTCGAAAGAACATAAAGAGGCAAAGCCGTTCCTCGAACTCACGCGCACGGAGCGGCGGCTGCTCGAAGAAATCTCACGGGGAGTCGAAGGCTTTGAACAGGAATGAATCAGTCGAAAAGGCCCGCCTGCGCATGGCGGAGCGCCTGAAGGACCAGCGCTTTTACGAGCCGAAGCCGGAGGACTACCCGCCGCGCGAGGGCGCCTTCGCGTTACGGCGGCACATCGGTGATTACCATGCGCTGTACCTGGAGGCGGTATTCGGGCGCGAGGCAAAGCGGGATTTCTTCCGCCTGAACATCGGCTTCGGGCCGGTGGACGCCGCGTACGATGACCTGCCGCTCCTCGGAGACGACGAGGGAAAGGGAATCCGCATGCCGTTTTTCCGCGCCGTCCTTGTGAAGAAACTCGCGCGCATTCAGCAGCGGCTCTATAATCTTTTCGTCGGACCGCCTTCGTGGAACCATGCGGCCTCGGACACTTTTTACTACTCGTCGGATGAAGAACTGCTCAACCGGGCCGCCGCCGCCGCGTCGCTTGTGCTGCGCGTCCTGCCGGAATTCATCGAGCGCCTCAAGCGCAACGGCATGAAAATCCCGCGCCTGAAAAGCCCCTACAAATTCGCCCGCCACTTGCCGTGAAAAAACTAAACAAAAGGGGTCAGACCCCTTTTGTTCAGTTTTTGCCGGACAAATCCATAATGCCGGCGGGCATGTCGGGCAGTTTCTTCCGCGTGATGACGGCGTTAATCGGGATTAGCGTTATCTCGACCATGAGCGACACGATGCCGCGGAACAGGTGCCCGCCGACGGCCTGAAAATCGCGCATCAGCCCCATCTCGTCGTATCCCGCCAACACGGCGTGCGCGTGGACAAAGGGCTTTCCCTCCATCACGGTCACGTTGCCCGTGAGATTCACCACTTCGAGTTCGCCGCGGAAATCGCGCCTGACGTACTCCTTCTTCCGCATGCTCATGTAGCCGAGCGTCGCCTCGCTGACCGCGCCCAGCCCGTGAAGCGAGCCTGCCGTGATGTTCTGCTCCGCGCAGAACGCGTTGAGCGCCGGCACGATGTCCTCGCCCGCTTCAAGGCGAATCACAAAAACGCCGTCGTGTTTTTCGTATCTCATGCGAGTGTCTCCTGGAACGCGATACCATTCTCGAACAGTCACATTATACATAATGATACGCCTGAAGAAAACGGGGGTCAGACCCCTCCCGTCCCGACCTTTCGTCTTTGATAATAGCGAGGAATGTCGGGACTCTTTGGCGTCTGACCCCCTTGCCTGAGTCGCCGGGCCGCTTTTCATTGACCGGCCGCCGCAGGGCGGGTAAAATATCCGCCGCAAATCGGCCGAAGGCAAACGGGTTTGCGTTTCCGCAATCACGTAATCCATCAAAAGGAACGCTGCGCAATGTCGATATCCGCCATCATCAAGAAAATCGCGATGCACAATCCCGCCCTAGTGCAGTGGGCGATGCGAAAGATAAAGCCGGAACTCGTCGAGTTCCGGGCGCGACAGCGCGTCGTGGGCGCGTTTCATCTCGCGGCGCGGCGCGTGCCCGCTTACAGGCAGATGCTCGCCGAGCGCGGCATCGACCACGAGGAAATAAAGACCTTCGAGGATTTCCAGAAACGCGTCCCGATTATCGACAAGAAATCCTACGTCCTGCCCCACCAGCACCGGGTGGGGGAACTCTGCGTCGATGGCAAACTGAACAACGTCGGCGTGGTCGTAACGTCGTCCGGATACACCGGCGAGCCGACGTACTGGCTGCGCTCGCATGACGAGCTGGACACGGTCGCGCTGAACACGCTGTTCGGATTCCACAATTACTACCGCTACCACCTGCGGCACACGCTCGTGCTGAACTGCCTTTACATTGGAATCTACATCGCGGGCTACCGCTTCGCGCAGGCCGTCCAGCGCATCGCGCGCGAAAACACGACGATCGCGAACCCCGGCATTGATTTCGACATGGCGCTGAGCGTCCTCAAGAAACTGCACTCTTACTACGAGCAGATACTGCTCGTGGGCTTCCCGCCGTTTATCAAGGGGCTTGTGGAAAAGGCGCTGGGCGCGGGCGTGCCGCTTGACAAGAAAACGGTGCACGTAATCACCGGCGGCGAAGGCTTCGGCGAGGCGTACAGGACGTATGTGGCGAAACTTCTAAATATCGACCTCAACAATCCCGAGACCGGCACGATAATCTCATCATACGGCGCGGCGGACATTGATTTGAACCTCTTCTTCGAGACGCCGGAGACCATCTTCATCCGGCGCGCCGCGGATAAGGACGAGGAACTGCGCCGCATGATCTTCGGCGAGGACATCGACACCCTGCCGATGTTCTTCCAGTACGTGCCGGTGATGACCTTCGTGGAGAACGCCGACCCCGAAGGAGAGGAGAGCGGGCAACTCATCATCACGACAAGCAACACGGAGACGAAGATGCCGCTCATCCGCTACGACATTCACGACGTCGGCCAGGCCGTCCCGTTCCGCCGCGTGATGGAAGCGATTGAGAAGCGCGGCCTCAAGATGCCCCGGCGGCCTTACCACATGCCGTTCGTAACGCTCGTGGGCCGCAAGGCGAGCATTTCATACAACGGCGCGAACATCTACCCCGAATACATCCAGGACGCCATTCTCAAGGACGAGGAGATGTCGGAAAAACTCACCGGCCTCTTCAGGCTGCGCGTTGACACCGACGAATCGCTCATGCAGCGCATTTCCATCGACATGCAACTCAAGGAGAACGCCGCCCCCGACGACGCGCTCCGCGCGCGCTGCGAGGACATCATTCACCGCAAACTGATGACAAAAGGCGAGTACCGCGAGGGAGTGGAGAAAGTCTTCGGGGCCGCCGGCTGGCCGCACGTCATCTTCCACCTCCATGATGAATACCCATATCAAGACAGGCATCGCATAAAGACGGGCTACTTCCACCGCCCGTAATATTGAAAGGAGCGAACATGAGAACAGCATTAGTGTGTGTCGCGCTTGTGTGCGCGTTCGCGGCGCTGGCGGCAGGCTGCGCCCACCACAGCCAGGCGGAAGCACAGGCGCTGGAACAGCAAATCGCTGAATTGCAGAAGGAAAACCAGGAACTAAGACAAGAACGCGACACGCTCAACGCAAATACCGGGGAAACCATTCCCCCGGCAAACGCGGAAGACGTTGCGGCGCTACGGCGCACGGTTGAAGAAAGGATAGCGCGGTTAAAGGTTAGCCATAACACGGAACTGCCCGCAAACCGCGGTTATCGCATAGACTGTGATGTCGTCGAAATCGTCAGAAACGGCGATAAGGTCGCCGTAATACTTAATTATGGCGCGAAGGCCGGCCTGCACGTCGGCGCGCCGGTTTGCATCTGGGACACTGCGGAAGGCATCAAGGCAACAGGGACCATAACCGCAGTGAAAGATGACTACACCCTTGCTAGAATTGACTCCGTGGAGCAAGGCAAGGAAGTTAAGATAGGCGACACCGGAACAACGGCCATGGCAATGCCTCAATGATTTCGTCTTCGCGAAACGAAAAACGCCCCGACCGCAAAGCCGGGGCGCTTTTTTCACCGCAATCTTGTTTTACTTCCCGCCGGAGACTTTGCGAAGGCGCGTAATCACGGCGGGAATTTTTTCAAGGCAGTAGTCGATTTCCGCCTCCGTCGTGGGCTTGCCAAGGCTGAAGCGCAGCGAACTCTCCGCCTCGCGCTCAGTCAGGCCCATCGAAAGCAGGACGTGCGACGCCTGCGTAGAGGACGACGCGCACGCCGAGCCGGTTGACACCATGATGCCTTCGAGGTCGAGGTTCATCAGGACGCTCTCGCCCTCCACGCCGTCGAAGCGGATGTTCGCGGTATTGGGCAGGCGCTGCCCGATTGCGCCGTTGACGTGGATGCGCTCAAGTTTTTTCATGAGCGTCTGCTCGAAGCGGTCGCGCTGGGCTTTCATCTTTTTCATGGCCTCGGGCATTTCGCTCACGGCGATTTCCAGCGCGCGCGCCATGCCGACTATTCCAGCGACGTTGTGCGTGCCGGCGCGGCGGCCGCCTTCATGCTCGCCGCCGTCCATGCAGCGCTCCACGCGCGTGCCGGTCCGCACGTACAGCGCGCCGACGCCCTTGGGACCGTAAAACTTGTGCGCGGAGATGCTCATCATGTCCACGCCCAGTTGCCGGACGCTGACGGGTATCTTGCCGACGGCCTGGATGCTGTCGGTGTGGAGAAGCACGCCGCGCTCCCTGCAGATTGCCGCCATCTCCGCGATGGGCTGGAGCACGCCGGTCTCGTTGCTGGCGTGCTGGATGCTGGCGATGATCGTGTCCGGCGTTATCGCCCGCTCGAACTCATTCAGGTCAACGACGCCGTCGCGGCTGACAGGCAGGAAGGTAACCGCCACGCCCTGCTTCTCAAGGCGCTTGAAGGTCTGGCGGACGGAACTGTGTTCCACGTCGGTCGTGATGATGTGTTTCTTCGCGCGGGCGCTCGCGGCGACGACGCCCTTTATCGCCATGTTCGTCGCCTCCGTGCCGCAGCCCGTGAATACTATTTCGGAGGGCGCCGCGCCGATAAGTTCGGCCGCTTTTTCGCGCGATTCCTCCACGGCCTTGCCGGCCTCCCGGCCGAATTCGTGTATGCTGGACGGATTGCCGTAAACGGTGGTGAACATCGGAAGCATCGCTTCCAGGACGCGCCTGTCAACGGGAGTTGTGGCGTTGTAATCAAAATATACTTTCATCGGTTTCCTTGACAAAGTTGCGGGAACGCATTTTGAATATCACGGTTTCTATCCTCCCCCGCCGCTCGCCGCGGCCTTCATGGTCTGCCATTTTTCCCACTTGGCGGTATCGTCGCCGAAGTCCTGTCCGGTCATCAGGCGCAGCGCGAAGACCGCTACGTCCTTGAGGGCCGCTTTTTGCGGCGGGCCGTTGCGCAGGCTCCTTATCGTGTCAAGAAGCGGCCGGAACGCCTTCATGTCGCCTATGGCGCCGAGCGCGTAAGCCGCGCTCTCCGCGATGTCGCCCTTCTCCTCGCTCAGCATGTTTACAAGCATCGGCACGGACGCGCGCGACCCGCGCATGCCCAGCCCAAGTATCGCGCCGCTCCGCACGTCCGGTGGTTCCTCGGCGTTTTTCGCGGCGCTCATCAGATACGCATCGAACATCAGATCGTCGATCACGAACGACAGCATAAGCGCGGCCCTGCGGATCTTCGGGTCTTTCTCGTTAAGGCACCTCTCCCTGATTAAACGCGAGACCTCCGCCCTGTCCAGCGAGGTAAGCGCCTCGGCCACGCCGCGAACCTGGTCCCCATATTGC
>Ga0315284_10008658_pt1 | contig 14531 bp, 23 predicted proteins | sample YL17G09_16_MG_FD_203696 | JGI IMG/M metagenome (GOLD analysis project Ga0315284, IMG submission 203696) | Sediment microbial communities from Yellowstone Lake, YNP, Wyoming, USA - YL17G09_16 | ecosystem: Environmental > Aquatic > Freshwater > Lake > Sediment | place: USA: Wyoming | collected... | reverse complement strand
AATAATCCAGAGAAAGTCACAGTATCTTTGTCATCACTCTTTTCACGATTATTAAAAATGCAATCAATATCCTCTATAAGTAATATAGAATCTCCTGGAATATTTGTCATTAATTCTGTCAGTCGATCGTCAGATAATCCAGATGAACTAAGATTCAATACGCAAATATCCAATCGAAGCATAGAAGCTACAGCCATTACCAAGGAACTATTATGAGTAACCGTAAAATCACTCAATAAAAATAAACCGTCATTGTCAAGAGTAAAACCAAAATATTCTCCTTCTCCGTATGATTTTACTTGTATACCAGTAACTAATACATCCTTTTTTTGAGTTCGTTTTGTACATTTTTTTCTCGTTAATTTTACAGGAATTTCTTCCATTGAGCCTGAAATACTAACTCTATAATAAGATTTTTTAATTGGATTTTTACTGTTGAAGCAAACTTTCCAGCTTAAACTCTTATAGGCAGCATACCCCAATGAACGGGCTAAAAAAACAACATCATCGGCTAATTCTTCATACTTTGTTATAAAATCATAACAATTATTATTATATGAGCCATCAGAATCTATTAGCCCAGCTAAAACAGCCAACCTTACTTCACGACTATTTATTTTGTATTCTTGTGGAATTCTTTTAATATTAAGAATCCCGTATTGACGTAAAATCTTATTAATTGGATGCCTAAATTTTGGCAGTCCTCTCCCTCCTTGTGGACCAAAACATAACCTGTGTCGCATACCTCGCTTACCATCTTGTTTTATAATTAAATTATTTTTCTTTGCAAAATCATATAAATATATACTAATTTCTAAATCATCTGTTGTTATTTCACACTTTCCTCGTGTTCCGTCCCCTAACCAAACCCCAAGAAAATACGGGTCTAATAAAACATAATTTTTTTCAAATTCAATACCAACTCTGTACCCCTTTGCTTTTTCTTTAAACCAGTTAGATTTTTGTAAATAATCCTTAACAGATACATTAACAACTTTATTTTTAAAATCCCTACTGCTACTCATTTTTAATGATAGTATATGATTAGAATTAACAACATAAGAATTACCTTTTACCGGTTTTATTTTATACAATAAATCATGCCCATTAGTAGTTGATAAAACTTTTCTAGATTTTGAATCTGGTCCCATTAATAAATCGCCAACTTGTATATCTTCTACTAATTTTATAGCCCCATTATACATTAAAATTTCAGTACCTTTGCCCAAGCACTTACCATTGCCGGGCGGACCATATAATAAGCATCCAAGTCTATAGGGAATACCTAACTCATTATACCATTCTTCTGCACCTTGAAATTCTTTAACTGTTGAAAGCATTTTTTCTGCTAAACCCTCAGCTAGTATTACAGATTCAATAGGTCGAGGAAGTTTTTTTGAGGCTCTTAACCAATCCCCATAGGAAGGTAAATACACAGCAATTCTATCATCTGAGGCAGGATGAGCAATCTCGCGGGCTTCTTCTAATAAATCTAATACCAACTGGCGATTTCTACTAAATATTTTAATATTAAATGTCTCACGGTACCCTAAAACTATACTACTCTTTTGATCTGCCCCATCTTTACGATCACGACGAAGAATAATAAAACGGTTCTTGTAAAAGAAATAATGAACACCTGGTGCTGGAGACATTCTTATTTCAGGTCTAGCACGATAATCTGTATCAGATTCAGCAGTATCATATCGGTTTTTTCTTTTTCGACTCACACAAACAGTCAGCAATCTACAACGTTTTTGGTATCGTTGCCGTGTCAGCCACTCGTCAAGCCACTTAAAAGTTTCATCCCGGTCTGGAATATCAATCTCAATAATAATTCGCCGTTTACACCAAGCCCAGATTGTTCCAGGTAACGAACGAAGATATGCAATCAAGAATCCAATGGTACCTAGCACGGCCCCACCGCTTAAAAAGGAATTACTCTTTACAAATTCCCAGAATATTTCAAACATGTTTTGGAGTCCTCTTTACTACTATATGTAATTCAACTGTGTAATCACTAATTTCATCCAATTCTGAATATCCAAGAACCATCATAGATTCATCCGAGTTTGTTTTCTCTGCTACACTAATCAAACTATCTACCATTTCTAAAAATTGTGGACCTTCAATTATTAATTTATTAAGTCTATCACGTAGATTTGGATTTAACATATTAACTCAAAATTAAATGAATCCTCATTAATACCCTTTATAACTCCAGTCGCTTTGAATCCACGTTTATTTAGCCAACAACCTATACCAGTGTAACATAGATTTTCTAAGACAGGTATTATAATCTTGTGACAATTATTTTTAGCAGCAAAAACTTTTACTTCCTTTAGTAAACTTGTACCAATTCCTTTGTTTCTGTAATCTGGCTTCACTGCAAATCGCCAAATATCTGTACTTTTTGTTTGCTTCCAAACAATGAAACCAATAGGTGAATCACCTACTACTAATTTATTAAATTCAGTGTTCTCGCACACATTACGCCAAACATCTATGTCCCAGGGCACTTCAAATGATTTCAAGTCAATATCAAACAAATGACTAATATCATTGATTTCTGGTTGACGAAGACTACCAACCTGTTTTACGTGAAACATCATTTAACCAATCTCCGCAACTATGCATCGTTAATGCTGTTTGTTCAAGTACCGCACACCGGGAGTCATTTTCTTCCTTACTTAACTCTTTAAAAATATGACCGCTAGTTATTCTATTCCAGCAATCATGCAGTCTACCAATAAGTATCTGCTGATACATATGAGAAATACGGGCTCGGTGGTTGGCAACTCGAATCAAAGTCTTATCAGGGCGAGGTTTTCCACAGAGTTGGTCGATACAGTAAATAACACTCTCGTCGCCCACAAGCTCGTCAAGAATCCAAGCATATATTGCCAACTGGTCGGCCCAGTCCTCATTGGCTTCCTCCAAGAAGCCTGCATGAATCTCTATGCCCTTATACTGTACTGGTCGGTAGTTCTTATGTGAATTACCAGCGCCTACTGTTGCCTTAGCGGTCTCTGGTGACCACCCATCCCGACACAAACGAAAATTTTTACAAGGGCTCGTTGCTGATTTAGAAAACAATCCATTACATTTCCAATCCAAGATTACATGAGCCCCGCTTTTATGAATAAATCGAAGATCAGGTTTTCCCAGCAGGGGGATTCCTTCAATTACCCTCTCAACTTTGCTTTCAAACTGTGGTTCAGATTCACTATCTTGCAGCATTTGAAGTAGATCATCATAAGCCCCTGAAATCTTATAACAATCAAAAATGTATGCTCCAAACCCTAGTAATTCATCCCGGTTATGTGGGTCAACTTGAGACTCAAAAAGAGTAGTAAACTCAAACTTTGGGTCGGCCCCTTTTCCAAACAAAATTTCATGCATAGCGGACTTTACGTATGCGTCGAATGCACTTCCAGCGGCCATGTAGTTAGCTTGTGGAATCTTAGGAGCCCGAATCTCAGATAAATGTTGCCCATAGTATTCGTCAAGATTAGACTCGAATAGAGACAACTGTGATGGTGATAAATATAAAGGTAATCTGGACATTAAATGTGACTCCATGTTTCTCTATTAACAACAGCATTAATACATCTTGAACTTACACCAATATCACGGGCAATTTGACGATTAGGAATAGGTTTAATCATTCTTCCTCTCGGTTTCGGCTAAATCTAGCTTCCTTTGGAATTCCATCATCACTTAACTCTCGATACTTGAAAGTAACAACCTGCTTTAGTTTAATATGTCGCCCCTCAACCCAATAGGGGGTATCCTCTCCTGGATTGTTTTTAGCCCACTCAACCATCATCTTGTCGGCAAAGGCACGTTTCTCGTCGGTTAAACCTGATAGTTCTAGCCGCTTGCCATTATAATTGAGAATCAAAGCACCTATCATACCAAGATACTTGCCTTTTCCAGCAGTGAATCCAACTATTGTTCCTTCATCATCGCTAAGGGGTTTGTATTTGAGCAGTGTCCGAACACGTCTTGGTTCCCATTGTGACGTTGGATCACGCAGCACAACCCCTTCACCACCGGCAGCAATTATCTTTTCCAGATACTCTTCAATTACCTTTTGGGGATTTTCCGGTAACTTACGTTGATTATGTAAATATATTTGATTACCCTCTAAAGCATCCCGTAGGCAAACTAATTCTTCCTCAAAAGTAGCCCCATCTTGGACTCTTAGAAACTGACCTCCGAGTTCCTCATTTCTCCGTCTAATAAATGCACCTATCTTATCAGCATTTATAACACAATACATCTGAGGATTTTTTATAACCCCATCAAAAGCAAAGTTATCTGGATGGGGCGTACTAAAAACTGCAAAATTAATGTCCCCCCATCGTTCATCTGGGTTATCCTGTGCTACAATAGATCGACATAGCTGAAAATTACCGTGACCGGCCCAGAGTTCTCCGTCAAGCATCATTGGGGGGAGAAGATTTAAAAACCAACTCGGCGCATTTATGGGATTTCCATATCGACTCCATAGACCTGTTGCTACTGGTTTAATCTTAGCCTTCTCAAAATGGGTTTTCGGATGGAGAATACTAGCCCAGGGAACTTCTCTAGTTGGGATTCCCCGACTAAGACCGCCATCCCACAGACAGCGTGTTCCGTCAAGTTTCTCTGAGAGATACCATCCTGACACATTGTATTTGTCTGGTATATACCGATGTGCTAACATGAGTAATTCTCTTATCATATTAATCCTTCCAAGGATCATCAGTGGTTACTTTTGTTAGTTCCCAATACAAGTGAAAAATTTTACCGTTTACTCTTAGTGTTATATCTTGCGGTACTTTAGTATCCGGTCTATTACAGTAGCCAATTAGAGTTCCTCCTATAAGAATAATCAATCCTGTTAATATAGCTAAAAATAATTTCATGTAACCTCCTTTAAAAACTATCATCATTAAGCCTACCACCATTTTGCAACGCTGAGTTTTGGTCTATAAGTTCCTTGATTGTTGCTCCATCCTCAATAATCACTTGCTTAGCACCTTCTAGTTCTAGTTGTAAACCTTTAATAACCGCTGTTGCTTTTTGCATTTGAGTTTCAAAACGCAAAATATCATTGGCTTGCTTATTTGCAACAAAAGCCACAGTGTGAGCAAATCTAATTGCATTTTCAGCGTCGTAAATATTTACCAATTCTAATCCATTAACTTCCTGTGCCACTACAATTTCATTCAAATAGACATTAATCATATAATGGTCACAAGCAACCACCGCCAAAGACAGCAACGCTACGAGCATGTACAAATAACGCATGATACCCTCCTAACTAGTAACTTCTAAATACCGTTGAAACATATTAAAACGCAACACATTAATCGTTTGTTGATTCAAACCTAATAAATCACCAATCCCTTTATCAGTGTATCCTGCCTCTCTTAATTCTATAATTTTCTTCTCGATTGGGGTACTAATAATAGTTTCCAAAGCCTCACGGACTTCAAAATCATTAAATGTATCTGAGGTAATAATACCTTCTACTGTTTCATTCGTCATTTTTATAGGGTTTTCTTTTCCTAGCCACCACATTCTACGTTGAGTTCGATCAGAAACATAAATTATTGTATTATGGGCTAGCATCTCATTTACTCGGTGGATGACAGTCACAGCCACATAATTAGTTAGTTTACTTGAATCTATTTGGCGTTTACCATTTGCAATCTCATCCACCAATGTTACAACAGCTAAGGCAGCTTCACTGACCATATCATCTAATTCTTTTTGATATCCTGGATATATAGCAAGTATTGTGCCAACTCCACGTTTGGCAATCAATAATAAATTTTGTATTAAAGATTGTTTTGCCGTTAAATCCCCTAAAATCGTTAAATTATATAAATTCGTTAATTCTGATTTACTTTTTAAAGGTGGTAAATCACGCATTAAAGGGTGACTAAAATTAACTGGTATGAATATCATGTTTCTCCAATTTCCATAATAATCTAGGCGTAAAATTATTAAGCGAATGTTCAGTAAATGAATATGTCCGCCCTCTAGGATCATAAATTAAATAACCGTTCCAAGCCACAGCATGACCAATCATCTTCTTCTCTTTAAATGATATTCCTTCAATAACTCCTTGTTTACAATTATTTAAATGAAACCAAAATCGCGTCCAATTGCCAGCCTCATCATTAAAATAAATTGTACGTTCTTCAATTCCATTTGGAGTAATCTGTGGAAATAATTCAATAGGAGTACAAGAAAAACCCAACTTATAAGCGGCTTCAATACACTCTTGAGAGTGAAAACCTGCTCTGAATTTGCCTTTGTATGGAAAGTTTGACCCAGTATGTCCTATTAAATCAACAAACTGGTTAAATAAAACACCACAAGCCATCGAGAAACTAGCTGGCAAACAACTCCATGCGTTTGTAGCGGGTATAATCACTTTGTTAGTACCTTTTAATGGGTTTACCAATGACCTTTGATGAATCCAGTAATTTTGACAGCTTGGCTGGCTTTTGCTTCATAGTAGCCTTCGTGTCTTTTGGTTTCATTTTACCTCCGCAGGGTAGGATAAAAGGGCTGTTATACCCTGGTGTTTACGAAATACAATCAAAGCTAAAGGCTGTGGGAGTCCGTGTTTAGCATCTCCAAACTTCGGGCGACCGTTTAATAAACGTATCTCAGCAGCTTTCATGCAATAATCATGCCACCAGCGAGTGTTGGTTCTTGCCGGTATCAACATAACCACTGTACAATTCGACTTTTGAGATTCATTATACGCCTTTTTAACCCAATCTGATAACCTATGCTGTTTAGCTCCGTAGGGTGGGTTAAGCCAGCAGACTCCTTGCCATGTCTCACCCAAGGCGTCCTGTTTAGCATCAAGATACTCCTTACACTTAGTATTGCATGCATCGGCGGCTAAGTCAAGTGTAAAATGAAACTCCTGATTTATTCTATTGAATAAATCATCGGGGGTAGTCCACTCTTGTTTGTGCGATTCAAACTTGGTTTTGAAGAAAGCCATTATAACTCCGGTTTAGTTTTCGTTCTGTATGAGACGGCCAGCCCTTGGTCTATCGCCTTCTGCTTTGCACGCTTTGCACTGGCTTTATCCCCTGGGGTGTAAGGGTAAGCCTTACCTGATTCCCCATATCTGTAAGCAGGGTGACCATTTACTGTTATACGTTTTACTGGCATTGTAGTATTCTCCAATATTCAATAAATTTCAAATATTGTCATCTAATTCCCCCAACAAAGCATCAATATCAATAGGTCCATACTTAGCTTTCCAATAATACCGCCAATTTGGCTCTTTAAATAACCGTTCATATTGTTCTTCAGTCGCCTCTGTGAGAATCCAAATACCAAACCCAAATTTAGCTAATACTGGAAATTTTAATTTCTGGGCCTTGGTCATTTCGTATGAGGCTTCATTTTTAATCTCTACAAAACGTACACCCCATCTAGGATGTCCAATAACTAAGTCAGGCAACCCCGATTGAACGGCCCCGCCACGTACTTCACCACCCACAAGTCTCTCTACATGCCAACCCCTGGCACGCAAAAAACGTGTTACCTCGGCTTGAATTTTATATTCTGGACCGTGAGCCGCGCGGATTTTAGGTGGCTTCATGCTTGTATGGGTACTTCAATGTCCTCAAAGGGTGATAGCAACTTTACGAGTTGCTCGGGTGTCTTTATATGCCAATTCACGATGCTTCTCTGGCATGCCAGAGCCATTAGTTGCGGGATTGTTAATTCTTGTAACCAAACTTCACGTTCTTCAATAGTCATACTAAACTCCTAAGTAATGGTAAATGTTCTCTACACCCTAAACCAACACACTGATATAAAGGAATCCAAACACTCCTATCCTCGTCTTTTCTAACTTTTGGGCACCGATAAGATACACATGTTGAGGACCTATACTTCCAAGGCAGTGCGCAACCTGTGGGTGACCAAAATCCGTTTCCACGTTTAAAATTATTCAAGCAAATCTGAAAAGCTTCATCAGGGATTGCTTTCAAATAACCGAAGGTAGTTACACAAGAGGAACAGCAGGCGCGTTTATCAGACATGTCCCTATTGATACAACCACCGGACTCATCAAATCGACAACCAAAATCTATCTTTTCCAGTATACCTGTTATCTCAGTCCATTCTTCCCAAGTATATTCCCCTTGCTTTTCTGCAACCATCTCGCTGAATACAAACTCACGGTCATCAAAACCATGAAGCTGAGAGCAATTTAAACAGTTGCCTTCTTCATCTAACCAGATAAAATCTGATTTTCGGTCACAGTTATTGCACTTCATTGCACCATTACGTCTGTCTTAGGAGTTGACAATGGGTTAGATGTTAAACCCATCTGAGTCAGTATATCAACCAACTGCTTTTGATCCATTCGTTTATAATTAGATACACCCCGAGTCTTTGCTAATTCTTGCAAAGTCTCAAGTGACAATGTTTTGAGCCATGTGTTCCTATTCACGATCTCCGCGTTAAAAACTGGCCGGGGCATATTAAATTCTCCTTGAAGATTTTGGGGTTATTAACGAATTAGCTGACATTCCAAGTTGCATCAATTCTTGTATTAAATTTTTCCTTGGCAATTTATCGGCGCTGGGAACTCCACGCTGTTTGGCTAGCAGCCTCAATCTGGTGTCATCTAGGCTAGTAAGCCACATCTCTCGTTCTATATAATACTTATTCGGGGTTGGTTTTGGCATAATACAATCCTATAAATTGGGCTGAAGTTCTATCTGTGAGGCATAGATAGCTAGGTGTTTGAGTACATACCATCTCTGTTGCTGATTATCATCCTCTGGAATATGTACAAACCCGCCTCTTAGAATGTCAGTTGGTTCTAATCCAGGTAGTGTGAATAGATAACCATCTTCCACTCGATAGGGGTCTTCCCATGTTATCGTGACTTTCTGGCCTGCTATTGCTTCATCCCAGTCACCCACCAGTTTATCTTCTGGGAAAGGTATATCATTGTAGATTGAATATGCAGCCAATGTCAAAAATTGACAAAGGGACTTATTCGTCTCTAAAAAATTTAACACAAATTCATAAAATTTATTATTCATTGCTTTTCCAAGTTTGAGTAACAGTAGTCCGCCCACAAATACATTGACATAACCAACTTACTCTCGACAAATTTTTTATTTCTTTAATAACGGTTAATAAACCAAAAGTTAAACCAACAAGATTTTTCTTAACAGGCATTCTATTCTTTCTTATATGTTATTTTAACAATACCCTCAGCCCCTTCACCTTTTTTACTGGCCCAATTTGTGGCTCTTTTAATCCAATCCATTCCTATTAATGCAACTTGCGGGCGAAAACTCTCAACAGATTCCCCGACTCTCTCTGCTACCAGATCAACAAAATCAGGGTGGGTTACACTAATAATTTCATCATGGATGTTCATCGGGACGACAACAAATTCATTTACTCCTGGTGGTTGTAAATCCCAAATTCGTCGTTGTACATTTTTTGTTATTACACTTCCAGCAGATTGTATAAGATGATTGTTTGCTGCTCGCATACTAGCGGCTTGAATCTGAAAGGCAGCACCATAAAGCGCACTGCTTACTGCACCGCCAACAGTTTGTACCCTATCCCGTCGCACACATTTAATTGGGCACTGTTTCCATAGTTTAGGAACATTACTGGCCAAATTAAACAATGCCTTGCAAATTTTATTTTCTAGTGTAAAGTAACGTTTAAATCCAAGAAAAGTCTCTACATAATCTGCTGGTTCATTCCACACTACTTGAGTTCCAATACCACCCGGTTGCCGCATAGAGCAGAAGCTATCATATATCTTCATGCGGGCGTCACCAATCCCTTTGTATTTAGATAACCATCGTTGATATGCAGCTTCAGCAACCTTTAATGGAATTGCTAATTTAGTATGCCAAGTATTTGCATCCCCACCATAAATAAATCCGAAGAACCCTTGCTTCCCTTTCGTATACATATCAAAAGTTTTACTGCCATCAGAGGCCACAATTTCTTCGTATGTTTTACCTGGAAACAACTCCATCCCAAGTAAAGCATGAACCTTCTTACCTTCAAGTAGTGTCTGATGTAAAGCAGGGTCCTTAAAAACAGCGTCGGCTAATGTCACTTCAAAACTTGAAAAATCACCTAAACTCAACACATATCCTGGCCACGCCAATGGAAACATTTTACGGACAGTTTTAGCATGAGAAATGCCTTGTGCATTTAATCCATCACCGCCAGACATCCGAGAAGATAATGTTCCAATAACTTTGAAACTAGCATGAAACCGATGAGCTTTTAGAAGTTTTTGATATAACTCAATATCCTTAGATGCAATTTTAATTGCTAAAATTTGCTGCGCACGTTCTGCCGCAGGGTGTATTCCTGGCTGTAGTTTACCTGTGCCTCCACATCGAGTACAACCTAGCCCGCCACACTTTCCACATACCTCTTCCTTGTCAATATACCATTCCTGTATTGTTTCCAAGTTAGCTTTCTTCGTTGATTCTTCAAGCAGAATGGTTTCCATATCATCCATACACTCACCAATATAACGGCGAACAGCAGGAGGTTTATTAATATTAATTGGAGAATCTTTTACTGTATCCTGCGCCTGGACAAGTAGTTCAATAATACCCTCACGATTGATCTCAAACCCGTGCCACCTAACTGCTGCAACCATACACGCAAGCTCTGAATCGTCATCTCCTGGCTCTGGCCGACCAAAATGCTCATAGAGAGCACGGGTATAGACAATATCATCAGTGGCATATTCGCGGGCGGCTTCATTGGTTGCCCAATGTTCAATATGCTTTTCTATAACCCCAGGCCACGCGAAGCCTATTGGTTTGCCATCTTTGTCATAGGCGTCCCAGTTTGGAGGTTTAGCCACCGCAAATGCAGTTGGAGCATAGCCTAATTCAACTGGTCTCCATTCATTTCCTAATTCTACATCATGAAAATAATATTTGGGTGTTAAACCCATAGCATATTCAGCGAGGTATTTCAAACCACCAGCGGCTTTGAATTTAAGAACTACGTCTGCAAAATCACGGTTTACCGCCCCGGTCTTCTTATTAACTATAGGGGCTACCCTCCAATGGGGCGCTGATTTATCAACAGACCGAGCAAAATAAATTCCATCTATCTCAATAGTTTTTTCCAAATGTTCGGCCAATGCTGGTGCAAGAGCGGCTGGAACACGCTTGATTCTAACATCCTCTCTCGCCATCAACGATTGAAAAGGACCTTTACGAGAATGCAGCATCAGGTCACAAGCCGACTTTGGCTTTAGACAGGGACCGTCCCTGCCTTGGAGTTCCCTAATTGCTATCTCTTGTATATGTTGCTCTGGTATCCAATCCCCAGGAAATAATCTGAAGATAGTATACATTTTAGCCATCAAAAAAAAATCGAACGATAAATTGAATCCAATTAAATTATGTTGAAGAAATTCTTCAATTAATTCTAAAGTTCTTTTTATTGGCATCTTCCAAGGTTCATAAAGTGTAATAGGACCGTCATCAAAGGCATACTGCATTAATACAGCTTGACCGTGCAGGCCAACCGATTCACAATCATAAAAAATATTTTTAGTTGACATTTTGCCAAATCCTATTGTTACGAAGCAAACTTGTTTTGTGTCAGTTTAATCTTCTTCACTTAAATCCTCCGCACCTTCATCAATCTCACCTAGCGCAAATAACTTTGTTTGCTCTAACAATCCAACAACCATCCAAGGATTCCCTTTAATCGCTCTCGCGTCATGGGCATTATCTTCTGTCTCTGCGAAAAATAATGTTATTGCACCGCAAGTGCAACGATTCATTAACTCATTAATTAAGTCCTCTGTTGACACAAGTTCTAGTTCCATAGTGATCTCTTAATACGTGTTAAAAGGTTAGGATTTTCAATCTTTACCTTTATTTCTTCAAGTTGCTTTAACACATCGTAAATAAGAATCTGACCCTTGATTAAAGCGTTACTATCAACATCTATAATCACTCCAGGGGTATCCAAAATGGTGGAGATAGCTCGAAGGTTTTTTTCTACTTGACCAAAGTAATCAATATAACATTGATATTCAAGATTAAGGGAATCATTCTCATTCATTGGTACAGTTTTGCCTAAAACTTTTAAAGCATCAATTACCTTATCATAGGCAGTTTTGTTTAATTTTAAATTGAAAATTAAAAACTCACATCGTGTCATACTTTCTTTCATTTTAACTCTCTTATTGTTAAAGAAAGGCAGTCCGATTTGTGGTCACTCGCCGCAGCCACGCGAGCGATATCATTACGGGTCAGGCCCCATCCCAGTCACCAGTGACCACATCTATGGGTTCACGGATTCTGCCAAATCATAACTATTCAATCTCATCTTTCTTTAGCCATTCCACCTACAATGCCGCTTTCAAATCCACATTCTCCACGTTCCAAAGCAGCAATAAAAGCAGTATCATATACCACGTCTTTATCAAAAGTATGGTCTATTAATACCCTATTCTTACCTTCTTCTCTATCATCAGTGAGAATAAGTTTATCACCTTTATTTATATGAATCTTGCCAAAATCCTTACGAACCTTTAATATTTTCATTATATACTCCAAGTAATTCTTCCATAGATACACGGTTGCCTTTTTCCATCACATTCTCAATCTCTTGGTCTATTACAGCATTTTCTATGCCAAGACCAGCCGCCCAGAGCAATAATCTCCCAACAAATCCGCCAAAACCACCATGAACCAAGGTTTCAACACGTTTTCTTACCTCTTCTGAGGTTGGTCGGGGGTCATATAATTTTTTTCGACTAAATGATTTTCTGCTTTTTACACTGGCCAAAATACTCTTAAACACCGACCGCTGACTATCAGCCGGAACAGATTGGATAAGATAGATATCCCCTTGTGTTATAATCCCATTGGCAGCAGCTTGCTGAATCTCTGGCGCCATTTTTAGTAACTCTAGTCTAACAACACACCAACGATAATGTCGTCTGACTGAGTTTGCTATCTCAGCTATTGTAGTTCCTTCTGGAAAAATAGTCCTTATCGCATGCGCCTCTTCTAGTATATTTAAATCTTTTCTGTCAATATTTTCTAATAGATTCAAAACCCTAGCCTCAGTATTAGTAAGACCAGATCGAATATTTGCTGGGATATGAGTCCATTTAAGAAACTGTGTGCAGGCTGTAAACCTGCGAAACCCTACAATCAAACGGTATTTGTAACCATCAGGAAGGATTACATCATTTTGCACAACAACTGGAAATTGCAATCCATGCTTCTCTATCGACTTAGATAATTCCTCAACTGAGATGGGTGTAATAACCTCCCGGCAGTTAAACTGAGGTTGTATATAAATTTCCTCAGTTGAAATATTAAATGCCGAGAATCTTTCTATGACTTCCAATCCTCAACCTCCTCTAAAGGTTCACATTCTTCCTCTTCTTCATAGTCTGGTTCTGTACCATCAAGAAGCACTAATTTAGGAAAATCCATACTTGTCTCCTACTCAAAGTTACAAACTTTACAGGGCATTATTGCAACACGAGGCGTATTGCGATATAATTTTGCTTTATCAGAATTAAAAATTTTTAGAAATCCTTGATTATTAACATCACCTAATTCATATTCACACAAGCCATCCATACAACATAGTGCAACTTTCCCATCACAGCAAATAGAAACCTCATTAAGTCTAGGACAAATTGGTTCTTTTATTAAAGTGGGTTGGGTTTCAACATGTTCACACCAGGGGCCTTTTATTAAATTTTTCACGCATTTTGTGCCAGGAAATTTTCTTATAACCCAATTGGCCCAATCATATACTGATACCTTTGGGATGCTAACAGCACCTAAGATAACAATATCTGCCAGTGGAGTTGCTAGCAACTTGTTGATATTTGCTACTGTTTTCTCAAAGCTTAACCCCATTTGTTCTTTGTATGTTTTTGAATCCATCCAATTTAAGGAAACCCAAATATATTCTAATTTTTCTAATTTTATAAGAGTTTGAAAAACTTTTGGTGGTAACACATTTAAGTTTGTATGTATTTCAATTCTAGTATTAGGTAAACTATCTACCATCAACAATCGTTCACAAATTTTGGGGTCTAGAAACGGCTCTCCAAGTTTCATCATTGTTACATAAATATCATAGGGAATTGTCCCTAACTCACCTAAGATTTTATCAAATAGTTTATCATTCATACCCATGAAGCGGCGAGGAGAAATGCTATGCGGACAATATTTGCAAGAAGCATTACACCTGCCAGTAGTCTCAATATGGATACGATATGGATAATCCATTATAAATTGACCTTTAATTGTGACTTGGTGGCCCAACTTCCGACATTAAATCAATCTTGTATCTTTGAGGACCTTTTTTCTCCCCCTCAAATCTTAACTTAACGGGAAGTCGCCAAGAAACTGCATGTTTGGGGTGGACACCGTGGATTAACTGCATCGGCTCCGTGAAAGCTGCCAGACTATTGTAAGCATAGGAATCGGTTGCTACCCATG
>Ga0315284_10008656_pt1 | contig 14532 bp, 16 predicted proteins | sample YL17G09_16_MG_FD_203696 | JGI IMG/M metagenome (GOLD analysis project Ga0315284, IMG submission 203696) | Sediment microbial communities from Yellowstone Lake, YNP, Wyoming, USA - YL17G09_16 | ecosystem: Environmental > Aquatic > Freshwater > Lake > Sediment | place: USA: Wyoming | collected... | reverse complement strand
TCCTCTTTCAGCACACAGGGTGCAAAAGGCCGAAACGACTCGCGAAACTTGATTTTGAGGTTCATTACGGACTGCATCTGCTCGCTGCGGGCGTCCCCGATGATACTGCGGTTGCCCAGCGCCCGCGGCCCGAATTCCATTCTGTCCTGAAACCAGCCGATGACTTTGCCCTGGCCTATCAAATCCGCGACTTTGTCAGCCAACTGCTCGAAGTCATTACAAGTGTGGTATTTTGCACCGATGGTGTCCAGAAACTGTCGAATTTGTTCATCGCTGTAAGCGGGCCCCAACAGCGAGCCGCTCTGTAAATCTGACGGTTCTGTCTTTCGCTGGTTGCCTAACAGTTGGAACCATACCAATAGTGCCGCGCCAAGTGCTCCGCCCGCATCGCCCGCAGCCGGCTGAATCCAGATGCGCTCGAAAGGTCCTTCTCGCAATATCCTGCCGTTGCCGACGCAGTTGAGCGCCACGCCGCCGGCCAGGACAAGATTCTTCATCCCCGTTTGTCGGTGCACGTGCCGGGCCGCACGCAGCATCACCTCTTCGCACACCATTTGTATCGAAGCAGCAATATCCATCTCACGCTGTGTCAAAGGCGCTTCAGGTCTGCGTGCAGGTCCGCTGAAGAGCTTCTCGAATTTCCTGCCCACCATCACCGTCTTGTGGCAGTATGGGAAATACGACATATTCAGCCGGAACGACCCGTCATCCTTCAGGTCTATCAACTCCTTCATTATCAGGTCGTAGTATTTCGGTTCGCCGTATGGCGCAAGGCCCATCATCTTGTATTCGCCGGAGTTGACCTTGAAGCCGGTGAAATATGTAAAAGCCGAATAAAGCAGCCCCAGCGAGTGCGGGAACTTTATCTCGTGCGTGAGTTTAATCTTGTTGCCCCTGCCCGTCCCATAGCCGGCGGTGGTCCACTCGCCCACGCCGTCGAGCGTCAGAATCGCCGCCTCGTCGAAAGGCGAGGGGAAAAACGCACTTGCCGCGTGCGATTCGTGATGCTCGACAAAGAGATATCGGCCTTTGTACCTGTTTTTTAGTGCCCTATCCATTTCGTGAGGCAGGTGCAATTTCTGGCGAAGCCAGCCCGGCATACCAATCAGAAACTGGCCAAACCCCCGCGGCGCATAGCCGATATATGTCTCGAGCAGCCGCTCAAATTTCAGCAGGGGCTTCTCATAGAAGACGACATAATCGAGATGCTCGGCATCGATTCGGCCTTGCTGCAGGCAATAATCAACCGAATTTATCGGGAATCGATTGTCGTGTTTTTTTCTGGTGAACCGCTCCTCCTGCGCAGCGGCCGTTATCTTGCCGTCGCACACAAGTGCGGCGGCGCTGTCGTGGTAAAACGCCGATATACCTAATATGTTCATATCCTCTGTATTATACGCTATATCGACCCTTTTAGGCACCCCATTTAGGCCCTAAAACCAACGGTTTCTCTGCCAGGCGTCCGGACTTAACCCCTTGCAAACCGTGGGGTTAGGTTCGCACATTTTTTACTTAACCCGCCCAAGAGAGGTGCCGATAGATAATTGGCTGTAATGAACTGATTATTATACGTCCAGAGGGTATTGGAAATGGGTATTCAGAACTGGTCGGAAAACATAGTTCTCGTTGACCTGCCCGCCGAGCCGCTGATGGGCGATGAGCTGAAGACCGTCGCCGACATTATCAAAGACAGAGGCGACTGCGACGTGGTGATGGATTTCTCCAGCATAGACATCATAAGCTCATCGAGCTTATCAAAGCTGCTCAAGCTCAGGAAGCTGCTGATGGACTGGGACCATCAGCTTATCTTCTGCAACGTCGCACCCGCTACGAGAGGCATTTTTGCCGTGACCGGCCTTGAGGGCATCTTCAAGGTCGTCGAGGATAAATTTGTCGCCCTGGCGGGTCTGCAATTAGTAAAGTAATCCGGCTTTAGCTCTCCGCGTGCATCACTGCGTCCCCACCGTCGGCTCACGCGTTGTCTCTCCTGCAGGCACTCATCCCCACAGTCCGTGTGCAAAAAAAATGACAATTGGCAGCTCTTGATGCCAATTGTCATCCCGCCTCCTGCTCCACGGGCTACTATCTCGCCATCCTCCCTCTGGCCTATTATAACGTCACAAACTCAAGTCGATGCCTCCTTGCCCTTTCTCTTCCACCATTCGGGCTTGGCCGGCTCCTGCACCTTCTGCTCCCACCGCTCTCCCTGTTTGTCAAATTGAACCTTGTCTATACCTATGTCCACCACCTTCACTTCGTGAATCGTGTCCCCCTTGTGGAGCATCTGGTCTTCGATAAGAACCGTCGGGGTGTCTTCACTATACAGGATGGCCGCCACCACGCCAAACCTCGGCTCTGGACGCTCGAATACCACATCTTTCTTGCCGTCCTTCGACGCCTTGGTGGCAACCTTATAGCCCAGCATCCCGCAGACCACTATAGCCGCCAACACCAACCATTTTAGCGTGCCTTTATCCATAATTTCCAGCAGACTGTGCAGCCGTTCATCGTCGCTATTCCGTCAGGTCCGCATCGCTCCTCAAACAGCCCTGCGTCCAAACTCGCCGACACTAACTAATCGGCATTATATCAGGCCTTCTTAACTCCCCTCTCAGGACCGATAACACTCGATACAGAAAACGTCCGAAAACAGCGCTTCCCAACGAACTAAATTTCACAGGGCTTTCCCTAATTTATAATATACAATTTGTTTGCCCAACCCCCCAATGGCTTTCAGCAAATAACTTCCTCTATGGCCCTCGCAACGACATAATCAGCCAGCTTCTGCGGCGCCGGGGCCGCCTCGTAACCGGCAATAATGCTGCGGTCTGGATATGCCCCCATTTCGCGTATCAACTCCCCTGCCGCCCGGCGAAGTTGCTCATCGGTAATCCCCGGCCCGGCCTTGCGGGCCGCCGCATCAAGCAATCGCCCAAACTCCTCTCTGCCGTCGAACCAATCCAGCCCAAACTCCAGCTCAGCCGCCTCCCGACGCCTGTCCGCGTCAAAAAAATACTGCAAGCCCACCGGATTATATGCCTCTATCCGCTCCTCCAAAAACGCCAGCGACGCTTCTCGATATGCAGCGTATCCGTGCTCGTCAAAACCGGGGAACCCTCGCTTGTCTATCTCGCTTTTGAGCAGGGTATCGATTTTCACCGACAAGAGGCCCCTGCTTTCCACCAGCCGGTCGTGCAACTGCTCCCAGTATGCCTTCAAAAGCAGACCAACTTCATCCATCTATCTTCCTGCGTGGACTGCTGTTTCGCCGACTGTCTGCTCCGCGACTTTGCCCGTCCGTTCAGCCAGCTCCTTCATCGACTCGCAACAAATCTCCTTGCCGAAGAGCTTGCCTTCATCTAATACATACGTCTTGAGTGCGTTACTCGCCACCGCCCAAAGTTCGCCTCGGCGGACAAGCTCGGCAAAACACAACCGCTGCATTGCAATATCACGCTGGTCTGCTTCGCTGGTCCGTTCAACAACCCCCACTAAAAAGTCCCTCGCCAAAAGCTCCATTCCGCTGGTCAAGTCCCGTTTTTTCGCGAGTTGCGTCGGATGCTCGATGATGGTTTCTATCGTCTCATCGCTCGACTCCCGCTCGAGGCGTTTGGCGCGGGACTTGACCACTCCGTAGATACCAACGCCGGCGGCCAATATAACCACCACCAGCAATTGAACCCAGAAGGCGTCCTCACTGTCGCCTGCTGCTAATAAAAATAGCGCATTTGCAACGCCCACGCTCCCTCCTTAGCACCGACCGATTAACCCTTCTGCTCGGTTCGGCGAGTAAGCTCTTTTATCGCCGCGCACTGGATGTCCTTGCCATAAAGGTTCTTCTCATCCACGGCGTAAACCGTCAGCGAGGTGCTGTCTATCTCGCTCTGCTGGTTGCGCCTGAGCACCTCATTGAAGCCAAGCTTACGCATCGCAACGTCGTTCTTGTCTTCGCCGTCGGTGCTCTCAATGACGCCCAGCAGAAAGTCCATTTCCAGCATCTCCATTCCGCCAGCCAGGTTACGCCCTGCCCTTGTCTTTTTTTCCATACTCGCTTCTCCTCCAGTTTCTTCAGTCCCGCCCAGTTCAACAATCCTTGTGCCGGTGCTTCTTCTCACTTCAATTTTTCTTTCGCCCACACCCCAAGCCATCGTTTCGTCCTCCTATAAATAATGCCTGCCACAAGTTACCCCGGCGAGCCGGGGTTGCCCAGATTATACACCTGTATTAGCAGACACACCAAGCAAAATCCAGAACCTCGCACAACTGCAAATGGCATCACCTCTGGCAGATGCACCATCGCCCGCTGGGGCGATTCCGGCAACGCAAAACGTAGCCCAGCTTATATACTCTTTAGCTTCACATCCGGCTGGCGAAGATAATTGGGCGTAAGGGCAATCGGGTCGGTAAACTGGCCACGCCCCGCCATCTCCCAGCCAAGACGGTGAACATTGGCCGCTGAGGGGTTCCAATACTTTTCATCAAGCACGCGAACGTTTTTATGAGTGAAATTATTCCTGTAGAAGACCAAACCCTCGCCAATCAGGGCAATAGGTTTATCGGTGAATCGGCCGAGGAAATCTTCCGCGGTCATCAGTGAATCAGACAATATCTTTTCCCAGCCGTCCTGCGTTTTTTCATATACGGCGACGAAAAATTGTCCGCGTTTGGCGTCGAGGATTACACCCAGTTGTTCAGATTTATCCTGAGAGTTTATGTTTGCGGCGATGACGTTTAGCGTATCTACGGCGATGATTTTGGCGCCGTTAGCAAGGGCCAGTGTCTTTGCAAGGGTAACTGCGATTCGCAGGCCGGTGAAGCTGCCCGGCCCGACTGAGATATAGACCTGTTCGATTTGGTTTGGCTTTTTGTCGAATTGCTGAAGCAGGCCGAGGATTGCGGGAAAGACCTCGGCGCTATGGCGCATCGGGCCGGTGAAGTGCCGCTCGCCCAGCAGTTTCGCCCCTTGAGCCAGCGCAACCGACCCCAGCCGGCCGCTTGTCTCAACAGCCAATATCAACGGCACATCAGCATCTTTTTGGTTCGATTTGCTTTCACGCATCGCCACCAGCTTATTCTATCAGTCTCGACAATTATCAATCCGCTGGGATAATACCCGCCGGCCGGCGGCGAATCAAAACCTTTTAAAAAACAGGCCCAGAGGTTGCCCTCCGGGCCAGCTATCCGACAAAACTGTCGCTCTTTCAGTAAGACCGTCTCATCACTTAATGATGGCGGGACACCGTGAAATTATTTCTTGCAGTTGGGGTCTTTGGGCTGGTTGGGTTCCTGATGGTTGGGGTCCTTGTCGCAGCCCTTATCTTTATCCCCATCCGTGTAATTGCCGAAATCACTGGCGCAAATGGTGGTCTTGCTCGGTTTGTTCGGCTCGGCAGGCTTGTTAACATCGGCGGGTTTGTTAGCGTCATCGGCTTTGCCCTTTTCCGCGTAGGTGACGAAATCACTGGCGCAAATGGTGGTCTTGCTCGGTTTGTTCGGCTCGGCGGGCTTGTTAGCATCACCGGGTTTGTTAACATCAGCGGGCTTGTTAACGTCAGAAGTTGCCGCGAAGCAGTTTTGCTGGACAACCGCAGTCACAACAAACGCGACCGCAACGACTGCCAGCACAATGAGTAGTGTTCTTGCTTTCATTACTATACCCCTAAAATCTTTGATTAAAGTTACGCCATTGATCGGCCCAGACACAATCAAGCAATGATACACATTTTTCGAGTCGAGGCAATAGAAATCCCCAGATTTTTCTCGCTGGTTTCAACAGCTAACATCGATGGCTCATCATTTTGCTTTGTGTTGGTTAAGTTGCCTGTTGTCACCTGCCAATGCCGACCGCCAATTAACAACCAGCTCGGATAATGCCCGTCAGCCAGCAGCAAATCAAAACTTTAACCTAAACTAAAAGCTCTACAACTCGCCCTGTAAGCCGAAAAACCCGCTTTTTGACCTGATTTTCGGCTTCTTCGCAGTAATGTTTGCTGAAAATGCGATATTAAGATTTTTTTGAAAAAAAGCGAAAAAACTCTTGACATAAGTTCGCCGAACAACTAAATATATATACTGGTTAAGTATATACGCAACGAAATGCTTTATAAATAGGGGTTTGGGCCTGAAAAAGGCAGGGTCGGCTGATAATGACCCATTGGCGGCTTGTCGGGCGCCGTCGCCGACCTGTCGGTTGGTCAAGGTCGCTTGGCTGCAACCGAAGGGGACGGAGTGCGGAAACTATCGCCACAAAGGCGCAAATGCACAAAAAAAGAAATCAATAATAAATTCGTGTCTTGGTGTCTTCGTAACAGGAGGAATAAATATGGCAAGGAGCAGGGCATCACAAAAGATTGTTCGTAGCGGCAAAGAAGCCTACTTCAAAGACAGGATTGATATGCTCCGCTGCCGGGTGGACCTGTTGACCGGCAAAGACAGGGTGCTGATGCAGATGTATCTGGACAACTCCAGCACCTTCAGCCAAATGGCCCGTCTGGCCGGGGTCAACGAGGCGAACGTCGCCAGGCGTATTCACAAGCTGATTCGCCGACTCTTAGATGGCCAGTACATCACCTGCCTGCGCAGCCGAGATAAACTCACCGAAAAGCAAATCGAAATGGCGAGGGACTATTTTGTGCTCGGCCTGCCGATGCGAGAAATCGCCGACAGGCACGGCGCCACCTATTACGTCGTCAGGCAGACTATGAAGCAAATCCAGCGGCTTACCTCACTACGCCAAAACACAGACCAGACAGCGGATGGAGCTTGAACAATGCGAAGATTTTCCGTGTCAAAACAATTCGATGTGAATGTCCCCATCAGCGACCGCGTATCAACCGTTATGCGGATGTTCGGCGTAAGCACCGACCGGCTCGATGAGCACCGCAGGATGCATAAGTGCACTGTCGAAGTGGAAGATGGGGACATCGTTTATATAACGGGGCCTTCGGGGGCGGGAAAAAGCGTGCTGCTGCAAGAATTACAAAATAGCGTCCCGGTGAATGACCGCATAAGTATCGACGAGATACAACTGCCGGCGGACAAGGCGGCCATAGACTGTATTGGCAACAGTTTAGGGACAATCGAAGCGATGTCGCTGCTGGGTTATGCGGGGTTAAGCGACGTGTTCTGTGTGCTGACGCCGCCTGCCAATTTGAGCGAAGGACAGAAGTATCGCTTTCGGCTGGCCCGTGCGCTTGCCACAGGCAAAAAGATTATCTTCGCCGATGAGTTCTGCAGCAACCTGGACCGCATCACCGCAGCAGTGATTGCTTACAACATCCGCAGATTTGCAAAACGAAACGGGGTAACGTTCTTCCTCGCCTCCAGCCACGAGGATATCTTGGCGGATTTGCAGCCGGACGTGCTGGTCGTAAAACGCTTCGCAGGGCCGGCGGAAATCACCTACAAACAAAAAAGATAAACAGATGTGCTGCACCGTTACATATCGACTTGAAATCGCCGAAGGCAGCAAAGCCGATTACGAATCGCTTTCGCACTATCACTACCGCGAGAATCATCTGGGGCCATACGCTGCGATTTATGCAATGAAGGGAAAATTCCGCACCGCTGAACACCTTCAGACTGTCGGCGTGATTGTCTACTCGATGCCGGCAACGGGGTGCCAAATGCGAACCATAGCGACAGGAAACATGTTCTCAGGATTAGACAGAAGCACCCGTCTGAAACTCATCAACAAAAACATCCGCACCATCAGCCGGGTAATCATCGAGCCGAGGTTTCGCTCGCTGGGGCTTGCGGCCCGATTAGTCAAAGAGACGATGCCGATTATGGATGTCCCTTTCATCGAGGCGCTTGCGGTGATGGGCAGGGTGAGTCCGTTTTTTGAAAAGGCCGGTATGACCCGTTTTGACCCGCCGGCATCCGCCGGTTGCGTTCGGCTTACAGAAGCGGTTGCCGCAGTCGGCGTTGATGAGCCGGATTTAATCGACCCGCGGCTGGTGCAGCAGAAACTCGACAAACTCAAATGGCCCGCGGCAGATTTTATCGCATGCGAGACGAACAAATTCCTTCAGAGCTACGGCCAAAGGCGACTTATGCAGCCGGGTATCGACCGCACAAGATTCGTTTTGAGCAAACTCACCGACAGACCCGTCTATTACCTCTGGAAGAACCCAAAAGTCGAACTGAGAGTATAAAATCAAGGGCTACCCCTTATAAATGCTTCAAATATTTGACTTGATTTGAGCCGATATGTATAATAGAACCTAAATAGATATGGGAAGTGTGGGCCAATGACACGCAATACAAGCAAACCTATTAAATTTGCGTTTGACCGCGAAAAAGCTATCCAAGCCATCCTTTGGCTTCTTCGGCGAAACAACGGGGCGATGGACAAGCTGAAGCTTGTCAAGCTTTTCTTCTGGGCAGACAGGGAACATCTGGCCCGATATGGTCGCCCTATTGTCGGAGGCGATTATTACACTATGAACTTAGGTCCTGTATCTTCTGAGTTGTTAGATCTTGTGAATGAGGCAACCAAGGCCACAGAAACATTGCCTCTAACCACAGAACAGACCGGTCACCAGATACTTGCCAAAGGGACACCGGACGAACGTTGGCTTTCTAAATCAGATTTAGACGTTCTCGATGAGATTTATAGCCGCTATGGGCATATGGATGGTTTCCGGCTTAGCGATATGACTCACGATCTCAAAGCGTATAAGAAAAACGACCCTCCTAAAGGTGGTCGTAAGCTATTACCCTATAACGACTTTTTCCTTGACTTGGATGCCAGGGCTCAGCAAATGCTCAAAATCATCTTAGACGAACAGGAGGCATGGGCGGATTTCACCTGATGGATTTGCCGGAAAAACTGAAATTCTGTGCCATTCTGACCCAAGGAGGGGCCTTCAAAGCAAAGGTTTCTCAGAAAGACACGTATCCTCGATATTACTTCGTCCTTAACCGCAATCCCGAAAAAGATGAAAACTTGGTTCTGTTAACAAGCACCACTCAGTTTGAACATCATAAGTTCTGTGACGGCGGTGATGACGTGCACATACCTTTATCTCCGCAAGATTATCAGGAGTTCACAGAGCATTGCTTGATTTGCTGCGATCGTCCGATGCCTTTGGCGAGAAAAGATGTGGAAAGGAAACTGATGCAGCAGAATTACCAAGTCCTTCAACCCTTGCCGTCGGATATTGTCGCCAAGATACTACGAGGAATTGCAAAGAGTAATGTAGTGCCGGCCAAGATTAAAGAATTTGTCCTCGGCCAAGAATAAGCCATCACAGCCGATTTTCTGGATAGTCTCGAAACAACCATTTGCCAACCGTTGATTTTATCGACCGCACAAGATTCGTTTTGAGCAAACTCACCGACAGACCCGTCTATTACCTCTGGCAAAATCCAAACCTTGAATTGAGAGTTTAGAATGCAGAATCCGGCAAGAACACAGATAATCCCAATAACTAAACTTCTCGCGCATCCGGCAAATCCCAACGTGATGAGCGACGCAACGTTCCGCAAGCTGGTTCGCAATATCGAGCGGACGGGGCTTTATGAGCCGATTGTGGCAAGACCCCATCCGAAAAAGAAAAACTGCTTCGAGATTATCAACGGCCATCACCGCGTAAAGGCGCTCGAACAGCTCGGGCGAAAAGAAGCAAATTGCGTCGTCTGGGACGTCGATGATGAGCAAACGGCCGTTTTGCTTGCGACGCTGAATCGATTGACCGGCAGCGATGTGGTGCAGAAGAAAATAGAGCTGCTCAAAGAGCTGACAAAGTGGATGGGAACAATCGAGCTTTCGAAGATACTGCCGCAGACCGCAAAGCAGATTGACCGATTGATAAATCTGAAATTGCCGGATGTCCTCATAAAGGCCGACGCCGCGAAATTTGCGATTCCCGTTGTATTCTTCGTAATCGCTGACCAAAACAAAATCATCGAAGAGGCGTTAAGCAGAGTACCCGCACAGCCGGGACAGACAAAGGCACAACAACGCGCTACCGCGCTTACCAAAATCGCGGAGCATTTTCTCGCAAAGTCACAATAATGCAAGTTGGAGGATTCACAGATGGCGAAAAATACAAAATCCATTACAAAAAGACAACACGCGGTGATTGAGGACTTGTTCGCAGGCCAAATTGACGAGCAGGAGGTGCTTGCCAGGCACAAGGTTGACCGTCGGCTTTACGACAAGTGGCTGGCGGACGAGAAATTCACGGAAGAGTTTGAGCGGCGATTGAAATCTGCGTATCGGCAAAGCGAGATGATAATCGCTCGCTACGCGACCTTCGCCGCTGCCAAATTAGTGCAGTTGACCGAATCGCAAAACCAGGAGACCGCCCGCAAGGCCTGCCTCGATATAATCAACTGCCTGCGCCCGAACCCGGAACCCAGGCCAGATGAACAACCCGAGGATGAACAGACACCGGACTTGCCGCCGGAACTCGCCAGCCGATTATTAGCCGCGTTGGCGGAAAGCAAACCATCTGCAAACATCGGCGCTATTGAACCGGCACGCCTGATATAATGAAGTTTACAACGGCAGGTGCGGCAAATATAATTCGGCCGATGCGCTGGCCGATAGTAAGCCCAAAAACGTCAGGAGAAAAGTTTTATGTCGAAAGCTAATCGTTGCAATCCGGGTATAATCGTGGCTTTAGTCCTTGCAGGCACATTATCTGCGCCAGTCCTCGGCGCCGACCAGAACAATACCATACCTCATCTTCGCAAACAGGGCACGGCCACCCAGCTTGTGGTGGACGGCAGGCCGTTTCTTGTTCTCGGCGGCGAGCTGCACAATTCCAGCTCCTCCAGCCTTGAATATATGAAGCCGATATGGCCGAAACTTGCCGATGCGAATCTCAACACCGTTCTGGCCGTGGTCTCCTGGGAATTGCTCGAACCGGAAGAGGGTAAATTCGACTTTTCGCTCGTGGATGGCCTGATACGAAATGCAAGAAGCCACCATCTGCGACTCATTCTTTTGTGGTTCGGCAGTTGGAAAAACGGCGTCTCCACTTATGTCCCCGTCTGGGTCAAAACCGACTTGAATCGTTTCCCCCGCGCCCGGGACGTGAATGATAAAGCCCTCGACATCCTCTCTACCAGCAACGCCGCCAGAGATGCCGATGCTCGTGCCTTTGCAGCGCTGATGCGCCATATCCGCAAGGTGGATGGCCAGCAGCATACGGTAATAATGATGCAGGTGGAAAATGAGGTGGGTGTTCTGGGGGACTCGCGGGACCGGTGCCAGCGGTGCCACGCGGCCAACGAGGCATTTGGCAAGCCCGTGCCGAAAGAGCTGATGGATTACCTCCAGAAACATAAGGACTCACTTTTGCCTGATGTTTGTGACGCCTGGCAGGCCGCCGGATTCAAAACTTCAGGAACCTGGGAAGAGGTCTTCGGCTCCAACAAACCCCACGACAAGAATTGGCGGAAGCGTTCCTTTTTTACGGATGAAATTTTTATGGCGTGGCAATACGCACGCTATGTAAACAGGATAGCGGAGGCGGGCAAGGCCGAATATCCGCTGCCGATGTTTGTAAATGCCTGGCTGGACCAGGAAGGGTATCCACAGCCCGGTGAATTTCCCAGTGGCGGTCCTCTTGCTCATGTGATGGATATATGGCGGGCAGGGGCCCCGCAGATTGACATCCTTTCACCGGATATCTATGCGCCGAACTTCAAGGAGCGATGCGAATGGTACAGCAGGTCAGGCAATCCCCTGTTCATACCGGAGACTCGCGGAGATGGACGGGGAGCGGTCAACGTGTTCTATGCCATAGGCCAGCACGGCGCGATTGGCTTCTCGCCGTTCGCTATCGAAAGAATAGCAGAACCCAACAGCGAGATTGCCAGATGCTACGGCGTCCTGTCGCAAATTGCGCCGCTTATTCTGGAAAACCAGGGTAAAGGCATGATTGCCGGTGTAGTGCTGGATGCCAACGAGCCGCCTCAAAAGCTACAGTTGGCGGGTTACACACTGGAATTTAAACTCGCCCGCCACTGGTCATTCGGCGCTCCGGAATATGCGGCCGCTATAGTGATTTCACTGGGGCCTGATGAGTTTCTGGCGGCCGGCCGGGGGCTGACCATTTCATTTTCTCCGAACACGCCGGGCCCTGCGATTGTTGGTCTCGCAACCGTCGAAGAAGGCACGTTTGTGGACGGCCGGTGGGTGCACGGGAGACGACTTAATGGTGATGAGACCCTTTCCGGCAAAGGTCTGCGATTTTTCGGCGGCGGCTACAGCATTCAGAGAGTCAAACTATACCGCTATCAGTAAGACGCACCGCCGACTCTTGGCCGCATTGGCGACGAGTAATGAGTGACAAAAAAGAAGGGAGACACACGCTCCTTTAGGGCACGCATAATTTGCCGGGCGGTCTCCCTTGCACATCAACGTATTGCTGAAGCCGACTCCTCGACGGACCCGCCGTTCGGCCCTGAACTCGCTGCATAAGGGCGGGTCCATCACCATCCTCCGTATAAAGTATACGTCAGATTTTGAACAATCCAAAAAGAGTCAATGAGTTGATGAGTGAATGTGTTAATGCGTTTGGGATTTAACCGTGACGAGTCGTGGGAAGCAATCTCAAACAGGATGCAAAAAAAGAAGAGAGACGAAAGCCCTCTTGTCTCGCCCTCGCTTTCTTTTCGTCGGGTTCGTCTCTCTTGCAAAAGCCGTTCGTCAACTCTCTTTGCCGTGGGCCCGTCGCCTCGACTCGCGTCGATAGACGACGAGGCGGGATGTCTCTCCACTTAAAGTATACGCCACGTTTTACGACTGCGTTAATCAAAGCGAAGAAAAACAAGCCATTTGAGCAAAAAAACAGCAGATGTTATACTTGTCCGCCTGCCTGCCCCTGTATGTTTTAGGCAGGGGTGGCGGAATCAGCCGGTTAGAGACATATAAGAAAGGGCAGGATAATGAAGATAGCGATTGGCTCGGACCACGCGGGTTTCAAATACAAAGAGCTAATCAAAAAATGGCTCATCGAAAAAGGCCATAAGGTTGACGACTTCGGGACCGACTCGGAAAAACCGTGTGATTATCCCGATTTCATCAGGCCCGTCGCTCAGGCCATCGCACAGGGCAAATACGACCGCGGAATCGTCATGGGCGGCTCGGGCAACGGCGAGGCAATTGTCTCAAACCGCATTAAGGGTATCCGCTGCACCATCGCCTGGGACCTGCGCTCAGCTCGCCTGGGCCGGTGGCATAACGACGCCAACGTCCTGTCATTAGGGCAGCGTATGATGGCCATCGAGGAGGCCCTCGAAATTGTCGAACTTTGGCTTAATACCCCATTCGAAGGCGGCCGCCACCTCGCACGTATCCGGAAAATCGACGCGGAATAAAATAGTTGGGAGATATGAAAATGAAAAAGACAATCGGGTTGTTAATTACCATTCTGCTTGTGGTGAGCGTAGTCGAACCGCTTGTGAATATCGCCGCGGGTGAGGAGTCAAAGCCAAAAATGCTTGTCCTCTTTGATGCTGTAAACAAAGCAAAAATCGAACCAGTTGACGCGAATATCTCATTCACGAATACCGGCTCGCTTCTCGCGCAAACCGAGCCGAATAAAGAATTCCCCGGCGTAATCTTCAAACCCAAAGAGGGCGCCTGGAACCTTTCGGACTACGTGGAAGTATCGGCTCAATTAAGTAACGTCGGGACTGAGCCGGTCAGGTTATATTTGCGCGTTGATAATCCCAACGTCAATATGTGGTCAAACAGCAATTTGCAGAGCGTAGTATTGAACCCCGGCCAAAAACGCAAGCTCTCGACGTATCTGATGCTCGGCCCGTGGTGTTTCGATAAGCCCATCACGCTAATCGGTATGCGCGGTTCCCCCGGCGACAAAGGCGGTATAAACGCGTCGAAAGTTACGCAGGTCTGCATATTTTCTGAAAACACGAAAACGCCGCAACGTTTTGAGATTGAAAGCATCGAGGCCGAGGGGCAGTTCCAGATTCTAAATGCCGATAAGTTTATTCCGTTTATCGACCAGTTCGGCCAATTCATTCATAGCGACTGGCCGGGCAAAACTCATTCACTCGAAGAATTGAAGGAGCATCGTCAGGCCGAGGAAAAACAACTCGCGGAAAATCCTGGGCCTGATAACTGGGATAAGTTCGGCGGATATAAAGCCGGGCCAAAACTCAATGCTAATGGCTTTTTCCGCGTTGAGAAATATCAGGGCAACTGGTGGCTCGTTGACCAGGATGGTTACCTCTTTTGGTCGCACGGGATTGACTGCGTGCGAATGGAGAATTCAACGCCGATTACCGACCGAGAAAATTATTTTGCGAATCTGCCGGACGCCAATTCTCCGCTCGGCAAGTTCTACGGCACGGGCACCTGGGCTCCGCACGGTTATTACCAGCAGCACTCGCCTTACAGGACATACGATTTTTCAAGAGCGAACCTGATGCGAAAATACGGCGACAATTGGCAGCAAATAAGCGGCGAGACCACTCATAAACGCTTGCGTTGCTGGGGACTCAACACAATCGCCAACTGGTCAAACCAGGCGGTTTATTCGCTCCGCA
>Ga0315284_10008655_pt1 | contig 14532 bp, 15 predicted proteins | sample YL17G09_16_MG_FD_203696 | JGI IMG/M metagenome (GOLD analysis project Ga0315284, IMG submission 203696) | Sediment microbial communities from Yellowstone Lake, YNP, Wyoming, USA - YL17G09_16 | ecosystem: Environmental > Aquatic > Freshwater > Lake > Sediment | place: USA: Wyoming | collected... | reverse complement strand
TATAAGCATCCGTCCTCGACCAATACCGGTACCAAGAATACTTCTCAGCGAGTGTCACGGGCCAGTACAGCATGCCGCCGTTCTGCTCGTTCATCATCACGAAATACGTCGGGATGTCATATGCGCCCGTGCGGTCGCCAAGCCCATATGCATACGAGCTTCGATATGTCGCCATCTTATATCCGCTGACATACGGAGCTGCTGGCTGCATAACGTCAACCAGCATACCGGCATTACGACTCATGCCTCCGCCCGCACCCGTAGCCTTACGAGCTATACGGGCACGAACAGGGTCAGCAGGTCCGGTTGAAACAGTGGGCTTCGTTATTCCGCCCGAAACTTTTGTTGGTCTCTTAGCCATGATTACAACCTCGCAATTCTACAATCTGCCAACCCTCTCTCCATCGCCATCATCATCCTCTTCAGCCGAAGCACCTTCGTTCTTGAAAAGGGGTCCGTATTCAAAGATTCTTCATGCTGTGCCAGAATCCCATACAGGTCCTTTACCTTGAGCAACAACGCCTGTATCTCATTATTCACCATTCCCGCCGACGAGATTCGATGTTCCGACTCCTCGTCTTCCCGGGCTCGCTCTACCCGCTTGGCCGCATTCGGGTCGATTTTCTTGACCTTCCGAATCTGAGTCCGGAACTGCTCCTTTGTATCCTCCACGGCCTTCTTGGCATCGTAGCTCCTCTTGGCATGCTGCAATGCCCGTATCAACGGATGTCCCGGCGGCAAACCACTCAGGTCCCCGCCCATCATTGCCTTCTGTTTCTCAACCTCTTCCTTCAACGGATGCCCCTCAGGAAGCGCATCCTCCAATCCCTTCGCCTCTTCCCTTGCCAAAGCTTCTTCTGCCGCCTTGACACCAGTAATCATGTTCCCACTTATTTTCATCTTCTCCGTCATATTATCCTCCCATTGAGGTTAAACACGTTCTCTATTCCACTGTTCATTCCCGTCCGCCCGTCATCACCCCCGCAATACGGCGAGCCTTCATGCTATACAAACCCCTCGGATGGTCACCATGGGTCTTCAACTTCCTCAGTGTAAATGCCGCCGCCGAGTCTTGCTTCTCCGCATGTCTCGACATCATTGCCGTCATCACCCTTCCTCCGGACCCTACCGCCACATTCATGGGATGAGCCTTGTGTCCATTGTAGCACAACCACACTGCCCGTGCAAAAGCATCCGAAATATCATCATGAGCGCCCCGGCGATTCGGCTTCCTGACTATTGTTTTATCCTTCGACCGCTTCTCCGCCTCCAAGGATATCATCTCCGGTACCAATATGGGGTGATGAAATATCACGAGCATCTCTTCTGCATATAGTCGCTTCACAAGCTGATATATATCACTATTCGTAGAATCCGAGAAGTTCTCCATATGAAACTGTTTCATCTTGTTCAACTCGAACAACTCCGCCAACGCATATCCATTGTGCTGATCAAATACGCCGTCCTTTGACGGGAACAACTGATTAGTTTTCTGAACCTCAGCGATTATATCCCCCATTCTTAACAAATCCAACGACGCATACTTGTTGCACGAGCGGTATAAGCTGTCATCGAATTCCCAGACATCCGATGACCCCGAATACCACACATTTGCGTAGTCCAACACTATCTTGTTCGTCGCATTGTCTTTGTGGACCACAGCCACCGCCGTCCCGTCATTCTTAAACCCGAGGTCAATCCCATAGTAGTATGGAACATCATACTGTCCATGAGTCGGAATCGCCATGCTAACTACACACTTTTTGAACTCTGCCTCATCCTCAATCCACGCCATTACGGAGTCGCTGAACTCGCCTCCATATTCGCACATGAACCCCGTCCTATCCCTGCGTCTTGCCGCACGAAGAATCTCAGACGGAATTGTCGGATTCACCATTGCCGAATACATCTTGAACATCAACGTGAAGTCCTTTTCATGCGAAGACTGAATATAACGATCATAGAACATGCCGTACTTCGCATACGGAGACGAAATACTGATGACCTTCCCGTCACGCCTGAATGTGGCGATAGACGGCGTCAACGCCTTGTAAACTTCCGAACCAGAGAACCGGCCATTGTTGTCAATAAAGTGGGCCATCTCATCCATAACGACAACGATAGCGTTACGACCACGGAGCGAGTTGGACGAGCAACCGCCTGCCACCGACATCAGGCTCGCCTTCGGCTTGCCATATTGTTTCATGTCGGCATCCGTCTGGATGTCGAAATAGGTCATCGTCTGGTGAAGAGACCTTTCTTTCATGTAAGGACACCGCATCGCCATGTTCTGAGTCATATCGAAAACGATACCAGACTGGTCGTCCGTAGGAGCTACATTGAGAACGGCAATTTGAGCATACGGCGTTAAACCATAATACCTCGCCGGGTCGCCACGCTTCACAAGCTTGTATAGTTCGTAGTTGGAAATGAAAGAAGACAGAGAAGACTTTGTGCCACGCCGACCTATTGCCAACACAATCTCTTGAAAAACAATCCCCTCGGTAACATCGGTATTACACCGACCCTCGGCGTGAAGCCATTTCAGGAACTCAACTTCGTTGAAGGTATAGAGGATGTGCTCGTTTGTTATGTCGGGGATACTGATGTTCTTTTCACCCCGACCCAAAGGCATGCCGTAAAAGCAATTATGCACTACGATACCATCAACGACGAAATTGTGCGTCACTGGAACAGAAATATCATACACGTCCTTTTCTCCGCATGCTTCTATACTTTCGATTCTATCCCAGCACACGTCCGAATTAGCCAGTCTCCGCAAATCATTGTCATCCACAAATTCTGCGAACATCCTCAATGCTTTCTTACCTGTGATCTGTGCCCTTACGCTACCGGGAGATGTTCTCCTTATCTTGCCACCATTAGCTAAAAACGTCCCCCTTCCCCCTTCCGCTCTTTTGCACAAACTCGACGGAAGTCTATCCGCATGACAAAAACTCCCGCCACTACGAACACGAACAACATCCCACACATTCCGATAACGAGTAGACCACCCAAACGGGATTCCTACCCTATCAAAAAACCTTTCCATCTCCTGAACAGAATTTATTTTCACCTGCCACGAATCAGTTGTTCCCGAGAAAGCCCCCTTGTACCTTTTAACCTGCTCCGCAGGATGGTCAACAACCGTTGATCGAATCCCAAAACGCCTAAGAAGAAAACGCACATCATCGATCAATACCTTGTTGCAAGACGTATAATTAATCGAAACGACATTGGTTGTCCCCTTGTCGGAATACGACATACCCCCGTCAGTAGCGAAAAGACATTTCAAGAAGTGTCTTATGACGATATCATTAGCATAAAAAACATCCTTTGGTATTCTCTTTTCATGACACGTTTTTCCCATCAATCCGTGCCTACATAGTAAGTTTCCTATAACACTCTTGGTGTTTCTATCCCACCCATCAGAACGGGACACAAACACAACATACGCTCCTTTTCTCTTATCCACCCTAAATGTTGCATCCGGCATAATTGAGAGGCACGCCCTCTCGAACTCCCTGTGAACATCCCAATCTCCATTGCACACTACCAACCCTATATTGGTATGAGAACAAGACCCATCCCCCACCATGAATCCCAAAATAGCGGCTTCATCAATAGTAATCCCAGATACTCCCAAAGGACGAGGCTCTTTTTCTGATATTACAACCCAATCCCCTTTCTTTAGCTTTTCTACCGGCACATATCCATCAGGCGTCAATATTCCGTGGTCGGATGTTACCCCCACCGTTCTCTTTGTAAGCTTTGTCCTGAGACAGAAAACCTCCTTCGTCCCATTTCTAATACAGCCGTTATGTGCTACCCTCTTGATTCTTCCGTCCGCATCATCATACGTTGATACAAATCGATTGTTAGATTCATAGTAATCCCTCATTGTTACGGGAATTCCATTATCGTCAGAAATAATAGAATCACCAGACACACATTTCAAAATGAATTTTTGGACTGGAAGAAGCTTAACGTTCAAACCCCACGGCGCTTCTACGAAGGTAATGACATCAACGACATCCTCGGTATTGCCGGAGATGAACTCTTTAGCGATTTCCGCAATGAGATTATTTCCCATCCCCTCACCTCGAATTCCTCATTTCCTCGAAACTGTCTCGAAGCTCTTTCTTCCAATTGTCCATGCCATCACCCATCGTCCGGAAGAACAAGTCGGACACCTCCTGCCCCACATTCATCCTGTCGAATGTGTCCTTCGCCTTAGTCATGAAGAACCGGAAAACAATCATCATGGACGGAGAATCTACGTCAACACCTTCCTGCTTCTCCAACCTCTGTTTGTTCTGTAGAGCCTCTATGGCTTTTTCTATTACCTCGGCACGCTTGTATGAAATGACCGAAGAGTCCCTCATCTCCCCATTCTGAGTAGCAATCAGCTCGTTTCCCAACAAGTTGTCAGTCTCGGTCACTACCTCATCTATCAGGGCCAGCAACAAGGATTCTTGGTCTCCCTTGCCCATTTGACGCAACTTTTCGACAAGGCTGGGTGCTCCCTTATGATACTGTTCCACCAGCTTGCTTCGATATGCCATTATGTCCAATGGCATCCGACTTACCATGCCGCCGGTCTGCTTCTGAGGCGACATTACCTGTGGAATACTGACGGCACCCGCATCTTTGTCCGCCTTCTCGAAATCGTCGTCAGCCATATCATATCCTCAGCCCTTATGTGCTGTTTTCTATCCTACAGGTCGGCGAAGAATTTCACGTCCTCTTCGGACAAATCGTGGTCCTTCATCATCTTCCACCCCTTGCTTTTTCCCTTCTCATGGAAATACTTCGCCAAGGCATTGAGTATGTTTGCAGGAGTGATTTCAGAAGACAATCCAAGGTCCTTTCCTAGTCCCTTGATTTTGTTCCTAATCTTCATCTTCCTCTCGGTGGTGGGATAGTCCTTGATGAACTGCTCTGCTTTTGCTGGACCGAACTTCTTCTCACCATCTTTCTTCTCCACGACCTTGTGATTGGATTTATCGGCATCCGGATGCTCGTCCAAATACTTCTTCATGGCATCCTGTGTAGGAAACTCCATGGCCTTCTTATCACCCGACGCCAAGAACTCGTCCTCGTCGTCTGGACCCGGCATCATGTTCACCACTATCTCGTCCATCAGTGTGGAAGGCTCGTCAATCATGACCTCGCCCGTCCCCTCGAACTCCGGCTCAAGAGCCTGATCCATCTCCACATCCAACGACTCCAGAAGGGGCATGTCCTCCGGCACGGACAACGGAGCAACACCCTCAATTTCCACATCCGGCGACTCCGGCACGGACATGTCGACTTCCAAATCATTCGGCATCGACATAGGAGCGACATCCCCCTCCACCACATTGTTCAACTCAACCTCATCCAAAGGCAGAGGAGCCGGGTTCACGTCAACGTCAGGCATCGGAACGCCAATGAAGTCGACCTCCTGTTCAGCATGCTTTACCCTGAACTCGGAGGCATCCACCTTCTCGGTATACCTTGCGGCTTCCTTATTCGCCGCCCGCTTGTCCAGCCACCGGAAAGCTGCCTTCAACTTGGCAACCGGAGCCATATCACTATCCATGATTCCCTGTGCCACATCACCCGGCAACCCCGTCACATTCATCAGTTCCGTGAACGTAGTATCCATGTCCGACGGGTCGAAATCTCCCCGTGCCGCCAGAATCGGAAGATGAGTCGACCGACAATGAGCCACCATCACCGTCTTGCTTCCGCCATCACTCGAAGCCATAAAATCGTCCACCGGGTTGCCCGAAGACTTGGCCGACGCATTTGTGCCATGCCGTGCCGGAATCATGTGCGGGTCACCACACTGACACCCGATGACATACTTGATGAAACCCTTGTAAGGAGAATTGGCTGCTGCCTCCATAGCTTGCTTGCAATTCTTGTATCCCCTTCCGTCCACCGCAACACGGCCCACAATGCCATCCAACGAGAACTGACTGAGAATCTCATTCTTGGCCCGGCGAAGAACTGGCTCTGCAAACTTGGCCTTCAAAGCGGCCACAACCTGTTTGCCTGTCTTGCCACGATTCATCATGTCCCTTGCGAACAGGATGACACTCGACGTTTCCTCACCGGCGTCCTCGGGCAGAGTCCTCTTCACCATTCCGGCTGGCTCGTCCAAGTCGATATCCGGACCACCAAGTCCCCACTGAAGCTCCAACTCGGGCTTGATGTTGTTGTGCTTCCGCACACTGCTCAAATCCAAATGCGGCTCACCGGGGTGAACGATGCCATCCCGCATCCACTCATGGTCTACAATCGCCGCATCCCTTATCGCCGCATCCTTGGCAAACAAAGCTGTCAAATTCATTTCTTCTCCTCCATTGCCGCCTTCACTTCGTCCTCCGTCAACACATCGCTACCGAAAACCGGCTCGATGCATTTCTTGTCTTCTGACATCTTCCACAAACACCTTGTCGTCTTATGGATAAGCAGGTCATTCCCTGCCGCCACGAACATTGACATGGCGGTCTTGGTATTCGGGATACGAGTGATGAACTTCTTCCCACCATCCATTGCACAGCTTATCCCTATAGAACTGTGCCAACTGAACCCTTCAAATATGTCGTCTCTTTTCACAATCTACCTCCTACCTAATGTGGAAAATATAAAAGAAAACTTACACTATCAGCGGGACCCTCAATCCACTGGTCGCACCCCGGTATATCCGCCGAATGATGTTGAGGTTGGACCGAATGACTATGAAAATCTCGTAAGGCTCCCACAACTCAAGTTCCTCCATACGTTTTAGACACTTGTTGTAAGAATACCGCACCCGAACCTGAGATATCCCCATCCTATCAGCCGTCATCGTAAAAGACGACGAATAGAACATCATCGTGAGTATCTCCAACTCCTCCTCTGTGAAGTTCCCCTCCTCGCCAACAGCCTTGCGCTCTGTTGATATTCTCCTCTGGTCCACAAGGAAGTTCACGAATATATCAAAAACGGAGTGAATGTAGAAGATGAACTTGAGCCTGCGCCGAATACGTTTAATGTCGTAACACAGAGACGGCTGGCTTCGATTCAGGATGCGTTGCACATCCTTCTGTTTCTTACGGGAGACAAAAATGAGGAAAAGGATATCTCGGTCTTTGTCATTCAGAAATGTGAAAACAGTCCGGAACGACTGGACTTGGTCTACGCTGAAAAACGGCAGTACCGGCTCTTCACCGTCTGCTTCTCCTTTCAGCCTTTCGACATTTCTTCCGATGTATCTTATGTTTGACGGCAATTGGATGCTCCCGAATGGCTGTCGGAATCCGCTTTTTCATATCTCTCTTGAATACATTAGCAACAAACTTCAGTGCCGTCACTGGTAAATTCTCATGGAACCGTCGCATGTAGAAACTGAACGAAACACAATACTTGCCCTTCTTGACCTCATCTTGGACAACTCCGAACAAACCTCGAAGATACCCTTCCTTCACCATCACCATGTCGCCCCGAACAAAATCAGGAGGTTTTACCTCCTTGTTCATCGACTTCAAGAACGCTTCCACCTCTGCATCAGAAATGTAATCAGGATTGAGGACCGACGGAATGACATTCGCTATCGCTTGGCTCTTGCTGATGCGCTCGGTATAATTGGCATAGTTCTGGCACTTCACGAACGCATAGTATTCACCCGTCGATACCATGTTGTCGTTGAATGCGAACTTTAGCCCTAAGAGGTCCTTGCCAAAAATAGAAGCGATTTCATGGGTTGCAACCTTGCGGTCGCCATGATGGAACGAACCATTCACCAACAGGCAAAGCCACCCGTCGCTCATGTTACCACCACCGGAAGGTCATTATCTTCCATAGCGAACCAAAAGCCTTGGCCGACAAATATAGGAACCGCTCTTGCCTGCCAGGACTATCAGGCTCCTGAAGAAACCATATCAACACGGCCAGCTTAGGATACTCATTACCACACTGAGCCGGAGACTTCATGATTTCATCGAAGTCCTTCTCGACGGAATCGTCTGTGTTCCTACAATCGAACACCCTGCATCTCTGGGCAGTCTCATCCTCGTTACATACGAACATCCGTCTTGTCGTTTTGCTCAGAACCACCTCGTTCTGGCAAAATCCTACCTGCCCCTTACCCTTCACCCGGAACCGGGCATTGTGTCGACAATTCATGAAAGACTTACACAGGAACCTCTGCTTGCGCTCGTTTAGCTTGGCTCGCCGAAGCTCCTGAAACTTCTCAAGGACTTCTTCTTTCTCTCTCATTGTTTCCTTCCCATGTCGATGCTCTTCTTTGCCAAGCCTTCCAGAAACACCTCCACGTCCTCCCATTCACCAAGTGCATCGACAAGGAGGTCTATATTCACACCCTCTCTCCGGCACTCTTCCCAGAGCGGTTTTCTTCCCTTCTTGCGGTACAACTTCATATATTCGTCTATGATACCCCGCAGTCTTTTACGCCTTGCACACTCCTTGAGGTCCGCAAACGAACGAAACTCCTTGTATACACCCCTCATGGACGGGAACACCTCGGGATATAACTTGTGCATCTCCAGATACTTCTTTCTATTCGTTATCCTAAACTCCAACATGCCATTCACAATGTAGTCTGCATTGAACACGGCCTTCAGTTTTTGAAGCACATTGGGACCGAACGCCGCATCCCTAGCAGCGTTCCAGTCCCCAAACTCCTTCTCGTAGTCGTAACGGACTGGTGCTCCGAGCGTCCAAATGACGTCCAACCGGTACAAGGTATACACCTTGTTCTGCTTCAGGTAATCTATCAACTCATCCCGAGACCTCTTGGGCCGACCCTTCGGATGGTATTTTCGAGGTCTGCGACGTAACCGCACCCTCAATCGTTGAAAGGTGGGTAGTTTGAGGTAGTCGTCAGGTCTCACCATATACCCCCTAGAACTGCTCAGGATGCCCCCTACTTGGCCTTGGGCTTGGCAGCCGATGCCTTACCCTTCTTGCCAGTATCGACCCCTTCTATCGCATCCTGAGTAACCGGGATACGACCCCCGTCACTCTCCGGTATGGCTTCCACCTCCGGAATATCCTTGGCGATGTCTTCGGTGGTCCTTTCCATCGGGTCTGCCGCCGCCGGATTCTCCATCCAGTTGGGCACCCCGCCGCAAGCCGCATACTCCTTCATGAACATGCGAATCTCGGGCGTAAGCTTCTTGCCATACTGCTTGGACTGCTCGTCGAATGCGGCATCAGGTATGGCGCACATGGTACTGAACACAGCCAAATTCCGCTTCTTGACGTCCATCCTTTTCCAGTAAGTCTGGAACACCTCCACGATATATACCTTGGACATCCACACGTCGAACGGATACTTGACGCAATGCAACTTGACTGGCACCTTCGACTTCTTCTTGAGAGTCGTCACGAACCCAATCTTCGCCACATCGAACCCCTCGAACATCCCGGGAAACCTCTCCAAGAACTTCTCCATGATGTCCGACACTTCCTTGTCTGAATGATAATCTACGAACTTCGGCATATGTTCCTCCTTTACACTATTATACCCTCGTGACTAACCCTTCTTCTGATTAATATCCAACTTTCTCAAAAGCTCTTGGGCTTCCGGGTCACCAACCGTATTCTCCTCTCCAGTGTTGTATGCTAATTCGATGACAATTCCTTCCTCGGCCTTCTTCCTATCCCGAAGGTTGATAAGCATGGCATTAAACGGGCTAGCCGCATCGAGCTTGATAGACACCTTGGGGTCCTTCTCCCCGGCGCTCACCTGCTCATGCCACAATCCCCGGATACGGTCCATGACCCGATTCCCCTCTTCCTGAATGGTCTGGTCCGTCGGCTGAGAGGATACCTCAACAATGGAATCATACTCCTCTCCGACATGCTTATTGACATTTCTCGTAGCCACGACAAACAACGTCTTCATACTATATCTCCTTTTATATTTCTTGCGACGTTTTTACGCCGCAACTGCCTTACCGTCTTCTATCTTGATACACTTCCCCCACCGATATGGATAGTCCGATTTATTCAGCTCAGTAGTCAACACCCAAAGTATCGGGATGCGATATTTGTGCTCAATCTTCGGGGCATAAAAGTCGGTGAAGTAAATGAGCGCATCGTATTCGCCCTCCACTTCCTTCAACACCGGTTCCAAGTCGGTACCACCCCTGCCATGAATCTTGCCCGTAAACTTGCCCTTGAACTTATACTCGGCGCATATCTGGCAATCCGCCTCGTAGACAGTGATGATGGCTCCATTTTTCCACACCCACCTGATTTCATTGAAAAACAGCTTGAGCTGCTCATCACTGATACTACCGGAGGTATCCACCCCTATCGCTATGTTCAACACGTCGCCCTTGCGAGTCCCGGGGCGAGTCTGATACCGCTTGCTGATACGCTTGATGGTATAGTCCAGAACGCTTTCCGCCGTCGATGCACAGAACTGCCGCAACACCTTGGCCCACGGAACTACTGACTTCTCCCGCCTCAACAAGTCTTCTATCTGGGCAATGACCTCGCCGGGAATATTGCCGTAGTTCTTATTGCACAGGTCCTTGGATTTTCGAATGACATCCTTCATGAACTCCCTAGCGACGAGGTCGTTCTTCACGTCCTCTCCCATCGCATGAGAAGACATGATATGAGAGTATATCCCACCGGGACCAAACGCCCCCGAAGCGCATTGCTCCTTGAACTTCTTGTTGTCCCGAAGATGGGTGTAGTACCACATCGCCGACTTGCCCTTCTCAAACCCATACTGCTCCGGATGGATGTAGTTGCCCGGCAGAGTATCTTCAGGCAAATAGCTGTTGACCACACAATCCTTTGCCACATTTCCACGAACGAAATCCTGAAATATCAGGAACAGATGCCCAAAAATGATGTGCATGATTTCATGTTCGAGGACGCTCAACATGAATATCCGGCCCTTATCCGGGCCACTCTCCTTGAATATGCCGCCGAAGAAATCGTGGTTGAGGTACAGCTTGATAAACCGGTCACCGGGCTCACGCCCTACAGCCGCTGTCTGAACCCTGTGTTCGCCCTTTACATGAATCTTGTCAAACTGCTGAACGATATGGCCGTAGAATTCCTTGTGCCGAGCCAAATGCACAATTCCTTTTATGAGTTCTCGTTCGATATCTACAGTACCAGACGGCATAACCCGCTCCTTCCTATCTCGCAATAATAATCCCACCGGAATCCTCGAGCCGGTTCTCCTTAAATCGTTCCTTTATGACAGTCAAAATCCTCGCATCCTTCTCCATCATCAGCAAGACTGAAATGTTGTCTTCTGACGCTTTGACGGCCAAGTATAGCCGTTTGCCCACGGAGATTCCTTCGTTCAGGAACATCTTGAATGCATCGTCGGCACTCAGTCCGTGATTCCATACAATCTCACCAAAGTCGGAAGCATCCCGAGCTTCATCGCCGGAAAACTTCTGACCCTTGATGTCCGTCCAATCAATAGCTGCCATGACATATTATACCCTTCTCACGAACAGTTGTTGTGCCAGACATCGAAAAATCAGGATACCTGTGAAAAATCAACAGGCTTTTTCCGAAGCCGGAATATAGGGAGGGACCTCTTTGAACAGAAGGTGGTACTGAATCTTCTCAGCGGTACGACAAACCCTATCGGCGGCTTCCCGTATCATGGTATCGTCAACTAGCTTGGCATCACATATATCCATTGCCACCACACCAAATACCCTGCCGCCACCCACCATGCCGGACTGAATGACGGTCTTGATGTTCTGGCCTTCCAGTAAGAACTTCCCGTAACTACCTTCCATCTCGTCTACCTGAATGACCACAACGTGCTTGTTCTCCCGGTCGCACTTGGCCTTGAACTGGCACTTCGAGCAATCTACCAGTTTCACTCCGGAAAAAGACGATTGCCCTGTAATAATCGGATCAATCCTATCATGAACACGAGACACCAAAATCTCCTGCAACTTGCCCGACTCGTATGACACACCGTCCTTGACTATCTCGTGGCTACAGGAAACCTTCCATACCGGGTTGTCTGGAAGGAAATCGCTTCCGTTGTGGAATCTCAAAACATAGGCCCGGTCGGCGTCCGTCAACGCCTTCATCTCAACCAGTTCCCTATAGACCTTATGGTTCTGCTCGGCGTCTTTTCGGCTAGGAGATGCCTTCTTGAGTTTTTCTATCAGCTTCGGAATCACCGAGAACATCTTTTCCCTTATCGACACCAACAAAGCCAAAAGAAAAGCAGCTATGGCCAGCCCTATCCCTGAGCCTATTAGAACCCACACATTGCTCGAAGCTCTTGCAATTAAGTCATCCATATCTCCCTCCGCTCCCTCTTGCGCCCATTCTACCAACCCACCTGCCAACAAATCAATTCACTTCGCTCCGCCCACAGGGTTCTTCCCTTTGACCTTCTTTGGAGCAGCCATCATATACATCACAGCTTCGGGATGCCACGCACAATCATCCCACCAAAGTAACCCACCCTCACGCTTGGCTTGGGCATCAATAGTCAAAAGCTGCAACGTCACCATAACCATCTCGTTCTGATTCGTCATCCCTTCGATAATAACTCCAAGCTCGGCAAATCCCAGCTTAGCGTGATTTGTGCCACCAGTCAATATGTCGCACATGGAGAGAAACTTGTTATCCACCACCTTCATCGTCATCGTCTTGTTGTATTGCGCCATCATTGATGCCCACGCATCCGATACCTCATCGGAAGGGCATTGGGCAATCGTCGGCTTGGCGATGTTGGTATAAGTCCAGAGGTCGATGTATGATCCCTTCCCATCACTGTCGTCTCTTAGGCCAAAGTCAACCATATACACGGCGTTTGACTGCCCGTGATCCCCTATATATTTTCTGACCCTGTTAATGTCGCTCCCATTGGTTATAGGGCACAAGGACAAAGCAAGAAGTGTCGCTACAATAGTTTTTCTCATTGCCATCTCCTATTACGGTATGGACTCTCCATACCACCAGTTGTTAGTCCCTGCTCCACCCGTGGCTCTTGCATTCCCCACCGACTGCCCGTAGAACTCGTAGAAGTCGTTCGTTGCATTATTTAGGGTGTCCACGAAAGTCCACGTCAATCCTATGTTGTGGCTTCCGCTACCACGCATCTCAACGTCAACCACAGTCCCGTAGTTGGTGCCATTCTTGTAAACATAGCCGATTATCTCGTCGCCGGATACAGGCCCCGGAATGTTAATGCACCCTATGAGTTTTACAACACGGTTTGTCGTCCTCGGGTACCAGCGAGAGTTAGTCGTGTCATAGCTGCTGCCTCCAGTTGCCGCCAAGACCACATTGGTCATCAGTATCCTTGTTGCTGCCGTTCCCCATGTGACGTTGGTCGCCAATCCCGCTTTGAACCGAATAGGTGTAGGCTGCGTAGCTGTAACATTTGTTAACCCACTTCCATTCCCCACGAAGTTTCCATTAGATATCGTAACACCGCTTAGGTTCACATTACCCGTCACGGTCATGCCGCCGAATGTAATCCCTGTCTGGTAGTTCGTTACGTAACTACCTGCCGCAATTCCACCTAGCTGATACGAATTAGTAGATGTCAAAGCGTTCGTCGCCAAATTAGCCACACTCGCATAGGAAGCCGACACAGCGTTACTCCCGATTCCAAGATACCTTGCATCGAATGAGTTTGTAACACCGACTGCCACATTGGAAGCAAGGTTAGCAATCGAGGCATAGGAAGCCGACACAGCGTTACTCCCGATTCCAAGATACCTTGCATCGAAGGCATTGGTAACACCGACTGCCACATTGGAAGCAAGGTTAGCTATCGAGGCATAGGACACGCTTGTCACATTCGTCAATACGGCGTTGCCCCCAACAGTCAAGCTCCCGAAGTTAATACCCGAGGCGTTGTTCGTCACATAGACCGAAGGAACCAAGTCTCCAAGAACATCCATTCCCCCGATGTCGACCGCCACAGTCCCGGTCGCCACCCCGCTCAATCCAACGGCACCCACCCTCTGTGCGTAATAAGGACTGGAAGGCTTAGTCGTCGTCATGCCTCCTGCTACAGTTGCACTCACATAGAGATTGGAGCCGGACCCCCACATGCTCGTGTCGAATGTAGTCTCCGTCCTGCCCGAACGCATCATTCTGCCGATGCCGCCGTTGGCAGGTATCCCCGCCGGGCTCTGCACGACTCCGACAACCGGCATCGTCGTCAAGCTGTCCGCCTTCGCCCTCTTGACCCAGCGGCGGGACGTCCCGGCGACGCAGTTTGTATTGACATAGTAAACGGCTTCCCCGACTTGGAGGTCGTTCGTCTCCATATTGCTCACCGTGGTCATAGCATCTCTGCCGAGCCTGATGTTGATGCCGGACGAGTCCTTGAAGAACGGGTTCTCCAATCCCGACGTCGTGTCTACAAAAATCATCACATGTCCTGCCGCAGGAGTCTGGGGTATACTCGTTACACTCATATCGATAGGGGCGAAGTAATCCACCGAGTTTTCGTCAATCTTGAGCTTCGTCACGTCCCCGATCTGCAAATACAGAGCGCCATTGGTCCCCAACGTC
>Ga0315284_10008654_pt1 | contig 14533 bp, 16 predicted proteins | sample YL17G09_16_MG_FD_203696 | JGI IMG/M metagenome (GOLD analysis project Ga0315284, IMG submission 203696) | Sediment microbial communities from Yellowstone Lake, YNP, Wyoming, USA - YL17G09_16 | ecosystem: Environmental > Aquatic > Freshwater > Lake > Sediment | place: USA: Wyoming | collected... | reverse complement strand
CAAAGAAGACTGCGTTGCTCTTTACTCATGTCGTCCAGTTGATTTATAATTATCTTACCAGTTCTGCTTCGCTCTTTACTGGCCGACATCAATCGGAATCGGTGGACGATTTCATCGGAATACGCATGAAACCTTAGCTGCCAGTATGGCACCCTATCCGATGCTTAAATCTGGTGTAAAAATGATGAACGCAATTTTTACTAATAAATTCTCGCCCGCAGAAAAAGTAATAACATTACCTCTCTAATTTTTTTGTATTGGAAACACTGGCTAGAGAGATAAGGAATGTATGATGATCGATTCGACAAGAATCTCCATGATAGTAATAAGTTTAGCCTTAGTCTTTTATTCGATTGGCGTGTGGAGTGAGCGCTTTCAAGGTAAGCTAAAAAATTGGCATTTGGTTTTCTTTTGGTTCGGCCTGGTGTGTGACACTTGGGGAACAGGTTTGATGATTGAAATGGCTGGGGGGCTAACATTTGATATTCATGGCGTAACCGGGGTGCTTGCTATTTTGCTCATGCTGATTCATGCAATTTGGGCTAACCTGGTCCTTATCAAAAGGGACGAAAACGCTATCAACAACTTCCACAAGTTCAGCCTCATTGTATGGTTCATCTGGTTGATCCCTTACTTCAGCCCGATGATTTTGAATTTAACCTGAAATTCAAAGCGAAGGTATCTGATCTGAAAATTAATATTCATGGCGGTTTTTCCAAAAGATGGATTGTGGGCGCCAATTCTCCGCTCTTATATAAAGATGACACTAAAGGACAGATAAACCTCATATAGCCGGGCAGCTAACAGAGGGTCTAACCGCGCTTATCAAGCGGGTGAAGCTGACGGGGCTAAGCATGCGCCAAAGTCAACGCCACGCGCTGGCAACCAATCGGGCGCGCATGAGCAGCAATCCTGAGCCGCCCCGCAGCTTACGCGCAACGTTCTTGAACGTATGCCGATTTTTCTTTCCGCTCTAATGTGATTCTAGCCTCTTTTTATCCTTGGGACGGCGAATGGGGCGTTCCGTTCCATCGATGATGAATTCCAATTCCGGACAAGCCGCTACGCTGCTCAATATCCCGATTTTTACGGGCTGGCAATTGTTTTTCATACCCTAACGCCCGGTTCAGGATTAGTGTCAGCCGGTGGATCCAATCCCATGCCTGGGCTTGTCCCATGCCAAATAAACACCCCTGCACTTCTTGAACCGGATAAAACTTGAAATAGAACAGGATGAAAACAAGTTTGGCTTCCATCGTCTTGAGTACGCCTTGCCTGCCTCCTCCTCGCTCACGCTGATGTTTGTCTTTCCGTTTGGCATCCCGGTTTCCCGGTCATCTTCGTAGGCCTGGTAAAATGCTGGCAGCAATGTTTGAAACGCTTTGTTGCTCAATCCTGTAAAACTCCGCAAGATAACCGGTTTCTCCTTCAATTCCCAAGAGAATCATTTTTTCACTTCCCTAAACACAGTTTAATGCTATAATTATATTGTGTCCGGGTTGTTCCCGGTAAAGTCTAATAAGGGGGTCTGTATACCTCCGATTCGCTGATTCCCACGCGGATAAGCGAACGATAAGGCATGGGAAGCAATTCTCATTGCCCGCCAATGCGCGAAGGAGGTTCTCCTCCGGTTATACCGGAGAAGGGCTGGGTAGCGTGTTTTTGGTTTAATCCATATCATATCCTGGCCGCGGCATAAATTTCAAGGAGGTGTTCCCGATAGCGTTCTCATTCTATTGATTCTGTTATAAGTAATCGGCTAAAAGTTTTTTGAGAAAAAAACCTGTTTTTACAGCCGATTACTCCAGTGGTTGGCCAGAAAGCTTGGTTTTTATTCAAGTTACATTTGGCCAACCACATAAGAGATGATCAAAAGAGACCCTTTTTGACGGATTTTGAAACCCTTGCGGGTATTGACAGTCAATAAGGAGCATTCATTCATCAAACAGAAAAGGAGAAAAGACCAAGTGGTTCGTACGGATTAATATGACCGACCAAACTTACAAGGTTGAAGAAGCCCCTGTGATGTATAAACACCTAGCGGGGAGAGGGGTGACGTCAACACTGGTGGCGAAGGAAGTACCGCCGCTTTGCCATCCATTGGGGCCCAATAATAAGCTGGTTTTCTCGACCGGGTTTGTTACGGGGACCAGCGCGCCAACCTCAGGTCGCTTATCGGTGGGCGGCAAGTCACCGTTAACCGGCGGGATCAAAGAATCGAATGCCGGTACGCCCTGGGCGTCTCAACTGGCTGACATGCGCATAAAGGCGCTGGTGGTGGAAGGTCAGCCCAAGAAAAAAGGTAAATATTGGGGCGCTTTACTGACCTGGGATGAAAAAGCGGGGAAACCCAAGGTGGAGTTCTTCGATGCGACACCCTATACCGGGAAAGATACCTATGAGGTCTATCCCAAGCTGTATGAAAAATTTGGCGATGAGGTGTCGATTGCCGGCTGCGGTATGGCAGGTGAGCACGGGTACGGCAACGCGGGTGTGGTGTTCAATGATATGTCCAGGCGTCCCAGCCGCTATGCCGGACGCGGCGGGCTGGGCTTGGTGATGGCAAGCAAAGGCTTGAAGTTCGTTGTCATTGACGCCAAGGGTGCGCCGGGTGTTGAGATCGCTGATAAGGCACTCTTTGAGGAAGGGCGCAAGAAGATGACCGATGCGCTGCGCACACATGCCATCACAAAGCCAAAAGGCGCCTTGAATAGCTATGGCACGGCTGTGCTGATCAACATACTTAACGAGGCGGGCGGGCTGCCGACGAAAAACTTTTCCAGCGGGCGGTTTGACGGCGCGGCCAAGACTTCAGGAGAAGCTATCTTTGAAGGCAACAAGACGCGCCTGGGGAAAGAGCTTTACAACCATGCCTGCGGCCCTGGCTGCATCATCCAGTGCTCGAACACCTGGTACCGCAAAGATGGCAAGGAATACACCTCCTGCCTCGAGTATGAATCGGTCTGGGCACTGGGCGCGAACTGCGACATCGATGACCTGGACGCTATCGCCGAAATGATCCAGTTGTGCTATGCTTATGGGTTGGACACAATCGAGACCGGCGCGACACTAGGGGTGGCAATGGAAGCGGGTGTCGTCCCCTTTGGCGATGCCAAAGGGGCGATTGAACTGGTGCACAAGATGGGCAAGGGCGAGCCGATGGGGCGCATCCTGGGCGGCGGGACCGAGGTTGCGGGAAAGATCCTCGGTGTGACGCATGTCCCTGCGGTCAAGGGCCAGGGTATGCCCGCCTATGAACCGCGCGCTGTCAAAGGTATGGGCATCACCTTTGCCACCAGCACATTGGGAGCTGATCACACCGCCGGTTATACGGTTTGTCCAGAGATATTGGGTGTGATGGGCAAACAGGACCCACTCAGCGCCGAAGGGAAGACGGCCTTGAGCCGCGCCTTCCAGGCAACAACGGCTTTCATCGACTCCAGCGGTCACTGCCTGTTCATCGCCTTTGCCATCCTGGATATTGCCAGCGGCTACCAGGGCATGATCGATGAGACGAACGGTGTGCTGGGCACGAACTGGATGGCGGAAGACATCCTTAAGCACGGTGGGGATATCCTCAAGACGGAACGTAAGTTCAACGAGGCGGCGGGTATCAGTAAAAACGCTGACCGCTTGCCCGAGTTCATGAAAATCGAACCGCTCCCGCCGCACAACCAGGTGTTTGATGTGACAGACGCAGAGCTTGATACGGTATATGGCGAACTGTAATGTAACGCCAATGCGATATGTGGTGTAAAATACGTTAATCATGATAGTTTGGGGCGGCTTACAGGCGACTTCCTGTCGCTGGGCCGCCCCAAATTCCGTTCTACGATGCCTAAAATTAATTCCGATGAACACGGCCGCCTGATGCTGCCGCAAGATTTTCTCATCCGCAGACACATGCCGACCCGCGCCGAGTACTGGCTGGACGAGAGTGAGAATGATCTCATTTTACACCCGCGTCTGCCAAACGCGCACAAACTGTATGTCGAGGCGACCACCGACTGCAACCTGCAATGCCGCACCTGCATTCGTAATGTATGGAGCGACCCTGAGGAGCAGATGAAGGCGGAGACATTCGAGCGCATCCTGGAAAGCCTTGCTGGCCTGCCGGACTTGAACCGGGTGGTTTTCACCAGTTTTGGCGAGCCGCTTTCACACCCGCGCTTCCTGGAGATGATCGAACAGATACGCAAACACGACCCGGCGGTAACCGTAGGCTCAAACGGGCAGCTGCTCACGCCGGAGATTTCACGCGAACTGGTACGTCTGGGGATTGACCGGCTGGTCATTTCGGTGGATGGCGTGAGGCCGGAGACCTATGCGGGTGTGCGCGGGGCGTCGCTGGCGCAGGTTCTGGAAAATATCCGTGTGCTGAACGAAAGCAAACGCCAGCTTGGGTCGCTCAACCCGGCGTTAGGGATCGAGTTTGTCATCCTCAAGTCCAATGCGGCGGAGCTGGCAGACTTGAGCGGGCTGGCGGTTCACCTTGGAGCGGCACGCGTGCTTGTGAGCAATGTGCTGCCTTATACCGAGGATATGCGTGCAGAGATTCTCTATGGGCATGAGCCGAATGTTGGGGACGCTGGAGCTGCCGCGTATGCATTGGGGCGCCGAGCGCCGCTGCCGGTTTGTCCATGATCGCTCGATTGTAGTGGGGTGGGATGGGGGTGTCTCTCCATGTTATGCACTCTCGCACAATTATTCGTATTATGCGATTGACGGGAAGAAAAAGCGGGTGAGCCGCTACAAATTTGGCAATGTGCACGCTGCGCCGCTGGCGGAGATTTGGATGTCGGAGGATTATGTGCGCTTCCGCAGCCAGGTACGCTCGTTCCATTTTCCATCCTGCCCGGACTGCGACCTGCGCCTGACCTGCGACCTGCGTGAGCGCAATGAGGGCTGCTGGGGCTGGAACCCGTCCTGCGCTGACTGCCTGTGGGCGCAGGATATTATCCGCTGTCCGTGAGTGTGATGTTTTCGGATATCATGAAAGTGTTCAGGTGATGGCGACAGGAGGTCGGGCGACAGGAGGTCGTACGGTATGAAGGTGCGGGTTAAACTATTTGCGACGCTGGGGCGCTATACCGGCAGGGAAGAACTGCCCGGCAAGTCCTTTGAGGTTGAACTGGTTGAAGGCGCGGCGCTCAATGACCTGCTGCGCCAGCTAAACATCCCGGCTGAAGAGGTCAAGCTGTGTTTTGTGAACGCCAGGAGCCAGGAGCCGGATTTTACACTGCAGGATGGCGACGAGGTAGGAATATTCTCACCCATTGGAGGCGGATGATATGGCGAGGTGGGATGACCTACCCATTGGAGGCGGATGATATGGCGAGGTGGGATGACCTACCCATTGGAGGCGGATGATATGGCGAGGTGGGATGACCCACCCATTGGAGGCGGATGATATGGCGAGGTGGGATGACCCACCCATTGGAGGCGGATGATATGGCGAGGTGGGATGACCCACCCATTGGAGGCGGATGATATGGCGAGGTGGGATGACCCACCCATTGGAGGCGGATGATATGGCGGAAATTTGCATTGATACCTGGCTTTATGGCGAACTGGCGCGTTTTGGCGGCGATGAAAACCAGAGGAGTTTTGCTAACCTGGCGCTCAGGCTTCCGCAGGGCAGCGTGATACGCGACCTGCTGGCGGCGCTCAAGATGCGCAGCGAGGAACGCGGCATCACGTTTATCAACGGCGACCTGAGCGCCATGCCGGGTTTGCAGCCAGACCTGGAACACCATCTGAAAGACGGCGACCGGGTGGCGTTTTTCCATCTGAAGGCGATGTGGCCTTTCCAGTACCGCCTTGGTGCGGCGATGATCGGCGAGATGCAGCAAGCCCTTTTCTCCCGCGGGGACCAGGGCTTGCAGCATGTGTATGAGAAAAACAAAGGGGATTGATCAGGCGCTGCGGCGGCGTGTGGTTGTATGCGAGCCAGCCCGTCGAAGGGGCGAACTTCAATTTGAGAACCAGCTTGTGAGCTAGGCTTGCGTTGGCTAAATTTGCTCATGTCATACTCCTGGATCGGGAAGATGATACGCCAAGCCCGGCCACCAGGAAGTATAGCTTGCTAATCAGGGTCTGACGACATTGTAGTGTGTCGCTGCCACTAGTGAAAAAATCGTCGTAACCGAAAACCAGGATCTGTCCCGAGCTTATCGAAGGGCTGCAGCCCAGGAGTATTCTCACCATTTCGGTGTTCAGCTTGCGTGCATGACTAATTGGAATATACTTGACATTGATGCGTCCCTGTTTCTTGTGGATTGAAGGATGGCCCCGCCATCCTATAGGATCGCAGCCGGTAGGCAGGTATGATCCCCGCCCAATGGGAATCTGGCCCGAGGAGTGTTGTCTGCGCTCTGACGTTTCCCTGCCAAGTCCTACCCGCCACCGCAGAGATTTTTCATTGATCGGTTTTTTTGCAGGAAATCTATGCGTTTCGACTTGCGTTTTGTTCACCTTTTTGATAACATATTAATGTGCGAACCATAAACTTTTACCAAATCGGGTCAGGAGATTGTCCCGTCGAAGTGTTCTTGGACTCCCTGACTGGCAAACCGGCACAGAAAATCCTCTGGGTTTTACGGCTCATTGAAGAACTTGACCGAGTATCGAGTCAATATTTCAAGAAACTGGTGAACACCGAGATTTGGGAAGTTAGGATACAGTTTGGTAACAGCATTTTCCGATTACTAGGCTTCTTCACTGAACCGACAGTTCTCATTTTGACAAATGGGTTCGCTAAAAAGACCCAAAAGACGCCTCAGCAGGAAATTGTCATCACAGAAAATCGCAAACGAGATTACTTATCACAGGGACAGGAACTATGAGCGACGTAAAACAATATATTGAAAAGAGAACAAAGCGCGACAAGAGTTTTGCTGAAAGTTTTGAAACAGGTTACGCGACTTTCAAAATCGGCATCTTGTTGTGTCAAGCGCGTGAATCCGCAGGCTTGACACAAGAAGAAATTGCAAATCGTTTAAATACCAAGAAGTCAGCGATTTCTCGTATTGAAAACCACGCCGAAGATGTACGGTTGTCCACAATAAGGCGCTATGCTGAAGCTTTAGGCGCGAATCTACAAATCGTGTTATCCCGCACTTAGTCACAGGTTTGAAGATGGGTGAAACTTCCCAACAGCGTCTGCATCGGCCAGCAGCTTCGCCGCTCACGAACGGCGCGCGCTTTGCCTGAAACGGCGCGATAATGGGAGGGAGTCTTGCTATCACCGTTGCTGCCGCTGAACTTTATCGTTAGGTATTACTTGTCTGCTTCAAGAGCGCATCAGTAAAATCGCATAGAACGGAGGCAAGCTATGTACCGAAATCATAAACAGACCACAAAAGCGTTCCTTATCTGGATTGCTGCTAATCTCCTGGGATTTATCAGCATGTCCGTATTGCTTATTCCTCTGCCGATCCTGAAATCTATTCCCAACTTCGTCGCGCCATTGATCATCATTGGCGTTCCCTTTGGTCTCGCACAATGGCTAGTTTTACGTCGCCTCATTCTCCTTTCGCCGATATGGGTTCTCACCTTTCCTGTTGGCTGGTTCCTCTCCTCACTCATCCCTGCCGCAATTCCAGAATCCTTGTGGCAGATTATTGACAGTGAATCTCCGGTCACGCTCACAGTTATTTATATCATCATGGGCGCCGTTATGGGATTGCCACAGTGGCTTATCCTGCGACGCAAGCTCTCAAAAGCCGCGCTATGGATATTGGGCAGCTCTCTTGGTGTTGGTCTTGGTTTCGGCCTCGTTTTGGTGACAGGTCTCATCAATCAATCCGAATACATCTCCTACGTGGTCGTTTTAATTGTCTACAGCATAGCAACAGGTACAATTCTGTCGTGGCTGCTAAATCAGAAGGGTCAGACTTACAATCAGCGAGACAGCATGTTTGAGCTTGGCGACATCAATCCCACAGTAGAACATAAATCACCTTCCTAGTAGAGAAAATTGAAGCGAGGTGACCTCAGCCATCTACGAGACTCTCAGCCTTGTGAGTGATGCGCCGCTGAATGGCAACCTGCTTATTCGAGACCTCTCGTAGAGCTGAGGCGGCAGTCTTTCGGACGAGGCTGAAACATCAAGGAGAACAACGTCGACTTCAGCTTCTACGAGTATTGTATACCAGTCGCATGACTGGTGTTACTACTTATTTATAAGAGGAGAGAATTCCATGAAATTAATCATTATCCTTGTTTGCACCATCGTCGTCCTCATCTTGCTGGCCTGGTTTGGATTGCAGATCAAGCCCAACCCTTTTCCCTCTTTTCCCCAGCAAACCTCAGAACTAAAGACTATCCCGCTGCCCGAGGGCTTGCCTGCGCCTGTGGAGCGCTTCTATCGTCAGATCTACAGTGATAACGTGCCGGTGATTGAGTCTGCGGTAATCAGCGGTCTGGCAAAAATGAGGGTGGGTGGTATTACCTTCCCCGGGCGTTTTCGTTTCACTCATATTGCTGGGCAGGACTACCGTCACTATATCGAAGCGACCTTCTTTGGCCTGCCACTGATGAAAGTCAATGAATCCTATCTGGATGGCAAAAGCCGCTTGGAATTGCCCTTTGGAGTAACCGAGGGCGAACTAGAAGTAGACCAAGCTGCCAACTTGGGATTATGGGGAGAATCCTTCTGGCTGCCCTCGATTTTTATAACCGACCCACGGGTGCACTGGGAGGCAGTGGATGAGACCACTGCTCTGCTGGTGGTGCCCTTCGGTGAGACCGAGGAGCGTTTCGTTGCGCGATTCGATCCCAAAACCGGCATGCCGAAAATTTTAGAAGCCATGCGTTACAAAGACCCTGCCAGCGAAGTAAAAACCCTGTGGCTTAATGAAGTCCTGGAATGGAACATTTACAATGGAAACACAGTCCCCTCTATCGCCGCAGTCACTTGGTTCGACGAAGGCACTCCCTGGGCGGTGTTCAACGTCAAGGAAGTGATCTACAACGTGGATTTGCAAGATTACATCCGGGCGAAGGGACAGTAAATAAAAATTAGAGCATTAAAAACAAACCTCGCTCTTTAATAAAGCGCCATGGCGGGATACTGGGATTCACGATTGTCTGGATGGGACAAATCGTTTCGGTGCTGGCATCGAACATGAGTGGCTTCGCCCTGACAATATGGGCATTCCAGAAGACTGGCAGTGCCACCGTACTTGGGATCGTGCAGGTTTCTTTTCTTTTACCATTCCTGCTCATTTCGCCCATCGCTGGCGCGATGGTGGATCGCTACAATCGGAAGTTAATGATGATGGTGAGTGATCTGGGAGCGGTAACAGCGACAGTGGGCATCCTGATCTTGAATGCCACTGATAATTTGCAAATCTGGCATCTGTGCGTGGCGTCTGTGGTCTATGGCCTTAGCGGTACTTTCCAATAGCCAGCTTACATGGCAGCAATCAGCACAATGGTACCTAAGCAACAGTATGGTCGCGCCAATGGCATGATGTCGCTGGTTGATTCCGGTCCGGGTGTGTTCTCACCCATGCTGGCGGGGGCTCTTCTACCGATTATTAGTCTATCAGGCATTCTGATCATCGACGTTGTGACCTTTTTCTTAGCAATCGGCGCGCTGTTGGTGGTTCATATTCCGCAGCCGGCACCAACAGAGGACGGGCAAGCAGGGAAAGGAAACCTTCGGAAAGAAGCGGTGTATGGCTTCAAGTACATTTTCGCCCGCCGTAGTCTGCTTAGCCTTCTATTGGTTATTTTATGCCTAAACCTCGTGCAAGGATTTTCCGGATCATTATTAGCGCCCATGATCCTCTTACGGACTAACAACAATAGCGCCGCGCTTGGCTCAGTCGAATCGGCTTTTGCTCTCGGAGGTGTGGTGGGGGGTCTCATCGTGAGTGCATGGGGTGGATTCAAGAGGCGCATTCGCGGGATGTTGGTTGGATGGAGTATGTTTGCTTTTTTTGGGATGCTTCTATTCGGTTTAGGGCGCAGCCTTCTTATCTGGATCCCGATGGCATGCCTGGCTTCAATGACCTTCCCACTGACCTAAAGCGCCAGCAATGCCATCTGGCAGGCCAAAGTGGCTCCGGATGTGCAAGGACGAGTTTTCTCTGCCCGCCGATTGATCGCATGGCTGGTGGATCCGATCATGCCCATTATCGCTGGTGTTCTGGCAGACCATGTAACGGAACCTGTAATGAGTTCAAAGACCTGCCTTGCCAGCGCTTTCAGTTGGATGGTGGGAAATGAACCTGGCTCAGGGATGTCTCTGCAATATATCTTCTCCGGCTTAGCGTTTATCTCAATAATAATTATTGCCTGGTATATCCCGGCTATCCGCAATGTTGAAACCAACCTGCCGGATCACGACCAAAGTAATAAATTGCAATAGATAAGTAAATGGTGGTCTTGGCCTCCCGCACGAAATTTATGCCGTGATATTCAAGGTTTGGAGTGTAAATAACACATCGAGAGAGAATAGTTCGGAGAATGAGCAGTGGAAAGATGGCGAAAGCAACTGAAGTATAATCCCATACCCCCACTTCTTTCTTCTGGAAATGAGGCGCTCCAATATTTTGCACAGCGTGATCTTTTAGGGGAGCGAGTAGGCACTGTTAATTGCTTATGGCGATTGCCTGAGGTTCAGAAAATCCTCAAAAAGCAACAAGCTGATGGTTCTTGGCCTCGGTCAGGCGAGAAAAAGCATCCAGCTATCAATTATCATCTTATCGAAACGTGGAGGCACTTCAGATTCTTGGTGGAAAAATATGGATTTACTCGAGAGGATCCACAGGCTCAGAAAGCGGCTGAGTTTCTTTTCTCTTGCCAGACCAAAGAAGGGGATATCCGAGGTTTCTTGGCTAATCAATATGCCACATATTATACAGGGGCGATCATATCTCTTCTCGTCCAGGCAGGCTATGAAGATGATCCACGCATAGAAAAAGGATTTCAATGGCTTTTATCTATGCGCCAAGATGACCAGGGATGGACTATCCCTCTGATCACACATAAATTTGACCGAGCGACACTATACCGCATGACAAGTCAAAATGCACAACCCGTTGAGCCTGATCGGTCAAAGCCATTCTCGCATAATTGGACCGGTATGGTGTTACGCGCGTTTGCAGTACATAGGAAATATCGGCAATGCGAAGCGGCAAGGACAGCCGCTCATCTATTGAAATCAAGATTCTTTCAGCCGGATAGTTATACGTCTTATCAAGCAGCGAGCTACTGGATAAGATTTGAATATCCTTTTTGGTGGAACAATCTCGTAGCGGCATTAGATTCCATTTCCTTGATCGGGCTTTCAAAGGAAGATGAACGGATTCGGAAGGCACTGAGTTGGTTGATCGATCATCAGGAAGAAAGTGGTTTGTGGAGAGTGTCGTATGTGAAGGTAAAAGATGAGGAAATTGAAAAAGCAAAGGGGCGAGAAATGAAATTATGGGTAAGTTTAGCAATATGCCGTGTGTTCAGAAGATTATATGGGTAAGCCTTTTCAATAGACACAGTTTTACCGTACATTTATCGTAGAACCACATCCTTGGATAGTATCCAATACGTGGGTGATTGAAGCGGTGGCGGAAACATTCGCTAAAACTATCCATCCTTGTAGAGTGGTATGCTCAAACTACTGCTCGAAAAATCCGTATCAGTGTTCGATCTCAGATGATGTCGTTGAAATACTACAATTGATGATAAAAGCAGATGCATTGATCATAAGCGCGCCATTATACTTTAGAGCGCCACCTGCCAAATTTCAGGCGTTTATTGAACGGCTTATATCCATCTTTTTCTTTTTTGAGACTCAAGGAGATGAAGTTGAGGAGTCACCGCTAAAAGGGAAACCTTGTGGCTTGATAGACGTGGCAGAGTATTCGTATCCTCACCAGATACTTGAATATCTGTATGACTTTTGCACCGTATTAAAGACGAGACCAGGGGTGCTTGAAAAATTTCCATATTTGGGTGTTGCCGGCCAGGGAGATGTAAACGAAGATGTGGTATTCGATCCCTTTGAGAGGTCAAAGGACTTAGCCGATGCACTAGTGAAGGAGATGCAGAGACGAGAAGACCAGGAGAAATTGTGAAATCTATGCATTTGTCAGAAAAAGCAGAAAAATATCTGCAACGGTTGTGTCTGGAAATCCCTAACAGATGTGGCGGCAGTAAAGGAAACCGCGCAGCAACGGAAATCTTTGCTGAAGGGGTAGCATCTTTTGGCTTTAAAACCGAATGTCCAGAGTTCGACTGCGTTGACTGGACTAATCAAGGCGCTCGCCTCACAGTTAACCATGAGCCATTCGATGCATTTGTTAGCCCCTACTCGCTAGGCTGCCACCTAAGTGCGCCTCTGGCTGTTGTATCCACCGTTGAGGAGTTAGAAACTGTTGAAGCTGCCAATAAGATCATCCTAGCGCGAGGAAATATTACCAAAGAACAATTGATGCCAAAGAACTTTCCTTTCTACAATCCAGACGAGCACAAGCGGATCATCCACCTGCTTGAGACAAAGGCGCCCCAGGCTATTATCGCCGCTACTTCACGCAATCCAGAATTAGCCGGTGGCTTGTACCCGTTTCCCCTCATCGAAGATGGTGATTTCGACATCCCATCCGTCTATATGACAGAAGAAGAGGGGAACAAGTTGATAAAACATGCTGGTAAGGGGATTTCACTTGACATCCTCAGTAAACGAAGCCCGGCTAAGGGTTACAATGTCATAGCGCGAAAAGTGGCCGATTCAGGCCGCAAAGTCGTACTTTGCGCCCACATTGACACACACAGCAGTAAAGACGGCACACCCGGCGCTCTTGATAATGCCACCGGTGTGGTAGTTCTGCTATTGCTGGCGGAGCTCCTGGAGAACTATAACGGCCATCTTGGCATCGAGATTGTTGCGCTAAATGGCGAGGAATACTACTCCAGCCCGGGGGAAGTACAATACCTTAAAAGTAATCAGGGTAGGTTCAATGAAATTTTTCTGAACATCAATCTTGATTTGGTAGGTTATTATCAAGGGAATACTGCATATTCCCTGTATGATTGCCCAGATGATATCGTCAAATCGATAAGAAAGGCGTTCTCTACGCAAAAGGACATTGTTGAAGGAGAGCCATGGTATCAGGGTGACCACATGATCTTTACTCAGAAACAGGTACCCGCCCTGGCGATTACGTCGAGCCAATTCATGGAGTTATTGACCAATATCGCTCATACGGCCGAGGACAAGCCTGAGCTGGTAGTTTGTTCCAAACTCGTCCTTGTGGCCTTGGCTCTCCGGGGATTGCTACTCGACCTTGATAAGCTTCGGACATAGAAGGGATCAATATGTTTCGACGCGTCCAGCGCGGCTAAACTTGTTGATTGGACATTGATAAAATCACCATTCCCATATAAAATATGGTAGAATCTTGACCTAATTTCTCGTATCAATAGCTTTATCCCTTGATACAAACACATATTTTTCCTCCCTTTGTGAGCTTGAATGAAACTTACGATGCGTTAACCATTCAACTCATATCATAAATTCTATTTTATTTGGAGAACAATAATACATATTCGAACAGAAAAACTATTCATGATTTTGGTATTTCTCATGCTTGTCTTTGGTTTAGCTGCTTGCGGCGGGAGCACTGAGGAAGAGCCTGCTGAGCAAGAAGCTGCTCCGACACAAGTCGAGCAACCAGGGGAACCTGCCACACCCGATGTGAAATCCGCCCCGAGGGAGGCAGCTCCCACAACCCCCTCTATAAAGGAATTTCCTGAGGTGGTAATGAATTACTTCACTAGTACGCCAGTCTCATATTTTGTAATTAGCGACTATGATCAAAGCTGGGCACAAATCGGTTGGGGTCAATATACGTCAATTGAGGATCCTCCCACGAATTTTGTCATTCGCACCGACGCAAACTGGTCATCTGCCAGTGACACAGCCAATTGGGACCAATCTGGCTGCGGGTTTGTGTTCCACGCCAAAGATACGAGCAACCTTTTTATAGCTTATCTGGGGCTGGATGGCAGTGTCTATGTTCAGCGCCTTTATAATAGCGAAAATAAAATCCTCGGTTCCGTCAACTATGGCAAAGTGGATATCCCCAAAGGCAGCGCTGAGATCATGCTCATGGTAAATGGCGATAAGATTTACTTCTTCGTCAATGGCGAGGAGGTATATAGTGGCTCCGATTCCCTTCTTAACCGGTGCATTGGATAGTGGCGATTTGGCCTTTATACTAATGTCCGGGACCAATAAAGATTATGGCACCCGCTGCCAGATGAAAAACACCGACCTGTGGGACCTGGGCAAATAAAACGCAATTTATGGTACTGGGGCTGCTGTGTAGCAGCCCCAGTATTTTTTTTATTTGACTCTACCAAACTGACATGGCGTAGCTTCCGCTAAACCTGATGTTTTCCTGTCATTGTTAAGTGAATCTGTCACCCTAACTGTTAATTGAAAATGTCACCTTGATAATGGCATAGGCTCGAGTATAATCGGATTTAGTCCACAAGAGAAGGCGAGACGGAACTGTTATCGACA
>Ga0315284_10008652_pt1 | contig 14534 bp, 13 predicted proteins | sample YL17G09_16_MG_FD_203696 | JGI IMG/M metagenome (GOLD analysis project Ga0315284, IMG submission 203696) | Sediment microbial communities from Yellowstone Lake, YNP, Wyoming, USA - YL17G09_16 | ecosystem: Environmental > Aquatic > Freshwater > Lake > Sediment | place: USA: Wyoming | collected... | reverse complement strand
TGGACGGAACTCGGCGCGACGTGGAACTGCGCGGTGGACAGTGTGCCGGGCAACTCGCGGGCGGACTGCACGGGCGCGAGCGCATGGGACATGGACCACAGCGCGTCGTATCCCTGGGTGGCGACACGGACAGCCACCGCGCTGCTGAGGAACGGTCAGACGGGCGTGGTCACCTTCGACGTGACGGCCGACGTGCAGGCGTGGCTGGCGGGCCAGCAGCCGAACTACGGGTGGATCCTGAAGAAGACCGTCGAGGGGGATCCGGGGAAGGTGGACTTCGGCTCGCGCCAGAGCGGCGTGGCGCCGAGGCTGGTGCTGAGGGTCGAGAGCACAGCGGACACGACCCGGCCGCTGGTGCCGGAGAGCATGGACTTCCCCGATGACTCTCTCCACACGGTAGAAGATTCGACGAACCCGGGCGACATCCTGTACCGCACTCTCGCGGACGTCATTTTCGACGATTCTGTCTCGGGGATCACCATTCGTGCGTTCCTGCGGAAGTACCAGGCAGTTGTGGTGGGAGGTCTGCCGGCGTCGCGCGGCTACACGCTGCAATTCCCCGATGCCGGTTCGACCATCGACTCACTCAGAGCGCTTCTGCGTCGCATGGGAGACGAGCCCGGTGTCTTCGTCGTGCTTTCTTTGGCGCGAAGCAGCAGGCCAGTGGAGCCCGACGGACGCTACCCTGCCGATGGCTTGAACCTTGGCCGCTCTTCGTGGTTCGACCCCAACTCCGCGTTCACTTGGGCGGGGCTGGCGATTCGCGCGCCTCTGGCGTGGGGCTGCGAGAACGGTCTGTACGGATCGGCAGGTCCGCGAGTGGGGGTCGTGGAGGCCCGAAGCGGCCAGCTCCACGATGACCTTTCCGGCTCCGTTGTGGTGGGATACGTGCCCGAGCCCTTTGGCAAGACCGCCACGGCATCGGAGTCCACGCTGATTGAGGAAGTACGCCATTCGAACGCGGTGGCGGGCTTGATCGGCGCGGCCGGTGACAACGGGAAGGGCGCGGCGGGAATGGTCTGGGGCGGGCGCCTTCGGCTCTATGCCCTGGAGCCGGCGGGCAAACTCCTCACCTGGAAGTCCATTAACCGTGTGTTCCTGGAATACGTGCTTCCGCGACTGGTGGCCGACGGGGTCAGGATCGTCAACCTCTCCGTGGCCCTCGGGGGACCGCCGGCAGATTCGCAAGCACAGCGCTATCTCCTCCGCGAGCTAAGCCGCTTTCTTAGGTCGAACCCTGGCGCACTACTTGTGAAGTCGACGGGGAACCAGACGTCCCGGCTCGATCTGAACCAGCTCCTTGCGGTACGCTCTGGCAACGGTCTCGGCCTGCTTGCCGCTCTGGCCCGCTTGAAGCGGGATTCGGCGGCGTTCCGCGACAGGATCCTGCTCGTCTCCGGCACCCAGCGCGGCGGTGCCCTGTGGGCTGATCCCAGCCACGGCCAGGGCGCGAACTTCGTCCGCGGCGGCGTCACGGAGATCGCTGCGCCCGCCGCGCAGGTCGCGACCCTCGACCATCCGGCGCTGGGCGAGGACGCCATTCTGCAAAGCGGCACTTCATTCTCGGCGGCGCTCGTCTCCGGCGTCGCGGCGCAGTTGCTGGCGATGGATCCCAGTCTTCCCGCTGACAGCGTGAAGGACTACATCCTCCGCGGCGCACGCGAGCCCCGGCTCAGCTCGACGACTGGTCAGATGGTGAGGCCGCCTGCGGTGTCGGGAGCTCCGGAGACCGTCTACCAATTGGACGCGTACGGAGCGCTGACACTCCTGTCGAGCGAGCGGGTGGGGACGCCGATCTGCGGGTATCCGGTCTCCCTCGCTCTCAACGCAGATGGGTTCCTCACCGGCACCGAGATCGTCCTCGGTCGGCCCGGCGCCCCTTCGATTCTCGCCGTGCCTGGCGCACACGGGATCGGCGGTCCCTCCGTCGCGCAGGGGGGTCGGCTGCTGTCGGTCTTCGACAGCGACGAGAACGGATCGACCCAGTCCATCCTGATGGATCACCGCGGCAGACCCGTGGGGGCGGCGCCGGACGTGCAGAGGATGTTCCTCGAGAAGGACACGGTGGACGAACTCCTGCCGGGGGTCGCCGGACGGACGCTCCCGTGGAGCGTCTACATCAGGCGTGGCGCGTCGGACGACACCCTCGATTTCGTCCGCGCCCTCGTCGCGCCGGGCGATCTTCCCAACGTTATCGGAGGCGGAGCGTGGTTCGCTCCGGCGGGCGACGTGGCAGTAGTGCTGTACGCGGCCCTGGTGAACGACCAGTGCTTTGAAGGCAATCCGTGGATCGCACAGTGGATGATGGTACCTCTTTCAGGCGGTGGCCCGATGCCGATCGGCGAGTTCCGGCACTGCGGTCCGCCCTCGAATGTAGTTATTCCGATTCCGTACGCCGCTGCATGGAGTCACGACAGCCGCCGAGCGGCGCTGGTGTCGTACTACTGGAGAGGGCCTTCCGACTGGGGAGGGACGATCACGACCGTTCTGAGGTCGGGGGGCGTGCAAGAGGACGAAGTGCCGGGAGTGCGTTTTGAACTCCCGGTGTACCTCTCCGATGACTCGCTCCTCCGAGTTGAGCAGGGGAACACTTCGGGCGGTTGCGACGTCGTCCTCAGATCCGCGTCGAACCCGGGCACGGTGGTGTCCAGCGCCCCAGGCAGCTATACGGACTGCGGTTGGGCGGTGCTGGTCATTCCCAATGCCCCGCCAAGCCGCACACTCGTCGCCGCGGGCGGCAACCGAGCCGGCGGCGCTGGGCCATCCCGATCCGGCGGTTTCGCGCTGACGGAGCCCGCTCAGATCCTGAATCGCCGCGCGACCGCCGCGGCTTGGCGGCGATACTCGCCGCGGCGCGTGCAGGTGAACTAGCGGGCGCAGGCTACCGCCGCGTCGTCCGCGGTACTCGATGGCGGCGTCGAATCCCTTGAGGAGGGACGGGTTCCCGGTGCCGATCTGCATCGGCAAGCTCCCCCGTCAAGTAGACACTCGGCAGTGCGACTCCAGGGTGCTGGTGAGCGAACAGATCGTGGCCACGTTCGCGTCCAAGGCGGGCAACTTGCCCTCGTTCTCGGGGTGGTCTTCGAGAGCCTCGGAGCGTTCCAGGACGCGCGGTGTGCGGATACTACTTGTCGAGCGCCTTCAGCCGTGCGAGCGCCGCCGGCATCCCCTCCCGGCCGGGCACTTGCGCGAATTTCGCGGCCCAGCGCTCGAGGTACGCCCAGTCCAGCGTCGCGCCCCGGCGACGGACGACCCCTTCCACGTCCTCGACGTCGCGCGCTCTGCCGGCGAACAACTTGTGGATCACGAGATCCTCGGCCGTTGCGAATGGCACCGGTGTGCCGCCGACCGGGACCCGCTGCGCCCGGGCGACCGCCTCGGCCTCGTAGGGCGTCGTGGAGAAGATGAAGTCCACGCGCATCCCCGTCGCGGCGTGGCGCGCGGGGAGCACGAAGGTCCGCCGCACGAACGTCTCGAGGCTCTCGGAGTCCGGCACGACAGGGGTGAGGTGCAGCGTGTCGCACGCGGCCCGCAGATCGCTGAGCGCGGCTGGGCCCGCATCGAGCGTGATGTCCACGTCGGCCGTGAATCGCGCCTCGCCGTGGAGCAACACGGCCTGGCCGCCGATGAGCATGAAGCGAATGCCGCGCCGGTCCAACTCGGACGTCAGCGAGGCGAGGAGGGCGGTGACGTCAGGCTGGGGGGAGCCCATTGACCGCGCGCGCGATGGCGAAGTCGGACTCCAGGTCTTCCAGCCAGTCGGCGTCGAAGTCGGGGCGCAGGGCGCGCACCTCGGCCAGGGCGCCCTCGTACCACGCCAGCGCCTGCGCGAAGGACATCTGCGTCGCGGCGCTACGCGCGAGGCTGGCTTCGAGGTCGGCGAGGGCCCGTGGGTCGGCTATCACACTGCCAATATACGGGTTCGAGCGCCCCGACGACATCCGCTCGACGGTCACGGCGTACAGGCGCTCGCGCACGTCCGGCACGAGCGTGGAGGACCTTCATCGGGCGTTCCGCCGCCCCGCGATCATCTCGCGCACCGTGGCCAGGGTCCGGTCCACCTCCTCCGGCGAGTTGTAGATGTGGCAGCACTGCCGTACGCCGTAGGGGTCCCCCATCGCGCGGCACCGCACCTTCGACCGGTCCCACATCCCATCCATCAGTTCCGTCGCGTTGTAGCCCGCCAGGCTCCACACCGTCGTCCCGCTCGTCATCTCGGTGTGCTGCGGCGACCAGATCGTGACTTGCGGGATCTGCCGCAGGCCGGCCCTCAGCCGGTCCGCCAGAGAGAAGATCCGGGCCTGGACGCGGTCCGGCCCGATGCGGTTGTGGAACTCGATGGCGGCGTCGAAGCCCTTGAGGAGGGAGAGGTTCCCGGTGCCGATCTGCATCAGCCGCAGGGCGCCGTCGCGGTAGTTGTCCCAGTTGCTCGAGGCGAGCGTCGCCCACATCCCCGGCAGCCGCCGCGCCGACACGTAGAGGAAGCCGCACCCCTTCGGCGCGAGCAGCCACTTGTGCGGCGACGAGTAGAAGGTATCGCAGCCCATCTCGTGCAGGTCGATATGGATGTGCCCGCAGATCTGCGCCGCGTCGATCACGGTGAAGATCCCGCGCTCCCGCGCCAGGCGGCACATCTCCTGGACCGGGAAGCGGATTGCGAGCTGGGAGGTGAGCATCGGGATCGCCCACACCTTGGTCTGCGGGGTGCTGGCGTTGACGAACAGGTCGATGAGCTGCTGCGGGTTCTGCGGCGGCACCGGCACGTGCACGTTCTTCACGTAGATGCCGTAGCGCTTCGCCTTGAGGTCCCAGCCCGTCCGCCCGCCAGGGTGCTCCTGGTCGGTCAGGATGACCTCGTCGCCCGGCTGGAGGGGCAGGCCGTTGGCCACGTAGTTCATCCCCACCGTGGCGTTCTGGGTGAGCGCGATCTCCTCCGTGCTCGCGCCGACGAGCGCCGCGATCTTGGCGCGGATCTCCGTCTCGGGCTGGTACCCCGTGAGGTACTCCGGGTGGCCCGCCTTGTAGTCCCAGTGCGCGATGGTGGCATCCACCTGCCGCATGTGGTCGATGACCGTCTCGCCCACGATGCGCGGCGAGCTGCCGAGGGTGCCGGTGTTGAAGAAGGCCTCGTCGTTGGGGATGAGGAACTCGCGCCGCAGGGTGCGCCAGTACTGCTCGTCGTCCTGGAAGACCGGCGGCGGCCAGCCGGGCTTGGTGCCGGCGGGCGTGACGTCGGCGTCCGCCGGGCGGACGCGGGCGGCGAGGGCGGCACCAATCGCGGAACCGAGGAAGAAGCGGCGGTTCATCATCGGGCTGATCCGGTGGGGGACACGGCCAATATGTGGTGCGGGCCGGACGCCCGCCATCCGGGCGCTGTGTGTGGGCACGGCGCGCTCGCCCCGGGCGCTGCGTCGCGGGGGCACGGACGCTGGGGCGCGTCGGGCGCTGCGTCCCCGGGGGCACGGACGCTGCGGCCCGTCGGGCGCTTCGTCCAGGGGGCACGGACACTGCGGCGCGCCAGGCGCTCTGTCGCGGGAGCACGGACGCTGCGGCGCGTCGGGCGCTACGTCGCGGGGGCACGGACGCTGCGGCCCGTCGGGCGCTGCGTCGCGGGGGCACGGCGCGCTCGGGCGCGCTGCGCCCACTGCGTGGGTCCCACGCGCGCTCCTCGCGCGGCGTACCCCCGCTCCTCGCGCCCGACCCGGCCTGCCGGTCGCCCCCATCACCCATCACCGGCGACCGTGTGTCCGCCCACCGCTGCGACCAAGCCGGGCCGCGGCAGGACGATCCCGCGCGCGTAAGTCGGGTGCCGTGACGATTCTCTCCCGCCTGCATCCTGCCGGGTCGCTCACCGGGGCGGGAGCATGGCGGCGCCGGCTGTCGCAGACCACGAGCATCGGATTGGCGCGCCGCCGGGCGGCCAGCCGTCGGGCGTCTACCGACCGATCGGTACGAAGGAATTTCCTTCCGAATGGTGACAGCGGCATCCGGCCCGACGGACGCCGGGCCAGCCCGCTGTGGGCGGATGAGGATCGCCTCTAGTGGTAGCGGGGCGACGGGGGCTCCGCGCGAGAGCGCTGAACTCCCGACTCCAGCCAGGCGATTGCCCGCGGCACAGGATCCAGCAAGACCTCGTCCGGCCTGATGACGTCCCCATACGGCGTCCTATCGCGGTCGGCCATCGTCGAGACGGTAAGATTGAGCGAGGCGCCGTCGCTCATGGCGAAAGCGTAGTTGGCGGTAGACAGTCCGCATGTCGGCATTCCAAACGACCGAGTGTCCGGGCGCCCCCTGAAGGCAATGACCGTTGCCTCCCCCGAGCTGGCGATGCCGTTGTCCGTCAGAACCGCGACTCTCGGCCGCTCGGTTCGCAGCCGATAGGCGGAGTCGACCTGCTTCATCACGTACCCACCAGACCACGAAGCACCGTCGCGATACTCCCACACGGCTTCGGCGCCGGTGGGGTCGATGAAGTAGCCGACCACCCCTTCGCCCAGCACGGGGCCGACACCGGCGAGCATGGGCCACATGTTCCCCCCGCCGTTGCCCCGCAGATCCACAATCCAACCGATCAGTCCGTCACGATCGGCGGACGCAATCGCCCCCTGGAGTTGGTTCGCATAGTAGGTTGCCTGGACGGCGGACCCGCTGAATGAGCGCACTTTGACGTACCCTATCGACTCGGGCAGCGTCGGCGTGCTCGCGCCCGACCCCCTGCAGGTTCGGTTCGGCACGTAGATCACCTCCCCCGTCGGCGGCGGGAAGGAACTGTGCCCATCGCCGAGCAGCGACAGGGCCACCCTGATCGCGGGATAGGTGTCCGAGATGTTCTGGGCGTCGCGCGCGAACGCCAGAACGCTCGTTCGGAAGGCACCCCAGTCGATTCTCAGGCGATTGATCGAGTAGTCCCGCATGATTCCGACCAATTCGTCCAGGTACCGTTCCGCGGCTTCCGAGATCGTGCCGGTCGGCTGCACCGGCTCCGATGGCGCGGCCTCGCCGCAGCCGGCAGGGCTCAGCGCTGCGACGAGTGAGAGAACGAGCCAGAACTGGCCCCGTCGATTCGTCGATGACCTCGCGGACGTGTTCATCATGGAGGACCTCGCTGGCGCTCCCAGGCCATGCCGCGCGCTTCCGAGGCCGGCCAACGGCTTGGATCGCGACGGCCGACGGTTGCCGACCAAGATGCGGCCGGGCGAACGAGGTTGGCAATATTGGCAACGGCGTTGACAGACGCAAGAGTGAGGACGCAATCTGGAAACGCCAGAGTTGCCATGGTCGAGTCGCCAGCTGGGCTAAGTCGTTGTGGCGCTTGATGACCGGGGTGGGCGTCGAACCCGCGACTTGCCGACCAAGAGCCCTGGACCTCACGTAGCCAACGGCCCAACGCGACGCAACGGCAAGCTCTCCCGTCAACCGAATACTGGGCAGTGTGACTCTGGGGCGCCGGTGGACTTTGACAGAGACGACAGCGGCGGGCAGGGGACCGGCGGAGGGATCATCGCCTGTCTCCAGACCCACGGCTCCCTGGCCAACTGGCATCCCCATCTCCACCTGGTCGTCACCGATAGCGGCTTCCGGCCCGAGGGATCCGGGGGACGCGGCGACGCCAGGCGGCCGGAGGCGCCGAAGTCGAGGAGCCCGTCGCGATCACTGATCCGGTGAACTGGTCCCTGCGGGCCGCACGGCGGTCGTCACCCGCATCCTCGTGCACCGGGCCCGCGGCAAGGAAGTTCCGTCTCGGTTTCAGCCCCATCGCCACGACCACGACTATGCGGCTTGAAGCAGAAACTCGACCTTCACAGCCTCGAACGGGAACACGACTCCACCGCCCTGCGCTCGGCGAAGCACACCCGCATTGAGAAGCGCGGTGATGTCTCCGTGCACAGCCTTCACGTCTCGGCCCACACGCCGCGCAGCTTCACGAATGGACACCGGCCCCGCGCCGCAGAGCGCCTTGAGGATTTCCCATCGCTTGGCGGTGAGAACTTTCCATAGCAGTTCCGGTGTGGCAAAACTGATTCGTGCGGACTTGTGATGTTTGCCGGTCTTCCAGGACCGCACGAAGTCAGCCATTGCCTCGGACGGGGAGCATACCTCAAGCGTTACGGTCTTCATCGTTCCACCTCGCTATGTCGCGCTGGAAGTCAGCGATCAGCCTTTCGGGCGTAGAGAAGGAGTACGTCTCTTCAGTGGCGCCGTAGTGGCGATGGTCGCCCTTGCCACCTTCGTTGTCGTATCGAAGCACGGAGACGCCCTCAACAACGTACGCGAGCCTGTACTTGTAGCGATGGATCGAGCCGGCCAAGGGCTTCGAAAGCCGCCACAGGACCAACTCTGCGAAGGCGTCCTCCGAGAACGTGATTCGTCTCTGAACAAGCTCGACTGCCTTCATGTTGGAGACGATACCAACAAGGCCGGCCGTTGTCAACGACTCCAACGAACCGCAGGATTCCTATGGCCCGCCCGCCTCCATCCTGCCCGGTCGCTCACCGGGGCGGGAGCATCGCGGCGCCGGCCGTCGCAGACCACGGGCATCGGGTTGGCGCGCTGCCGGGCGGCCAGCCGTCGGGCGTCTGCCGAGCGCGCCGGCCGCACGCATCCCCGCTCTATGGCCCGCTCGACCGCGACGAGCGGTTCGCCCCCACCTACGGCCCGTGGCGCGCCGTCATCGACGCCTGCGCCCACGAGTACCTGCTCGCCTTCTCGTGCAAGAACCGCCACTTCTGCGGCGCGCCTACTGCCTCTACCGCAGTGCCCTCCTCGGGGATCTTGCGCGGCTGGCGGCCCGCATCGTCACCGATGGCGGCTTCCGGCCCGACGGCACCTTCGTGCGCTGGCGCGGCTGACCGTCCCTTCGCGCTCCGCCTCGCGCGCTGCGTCGCGGAGACGGCGGCGCTCGCCGGTCGGACGGCGCGCACGGCGCCCGGCTTCGCGCTGGCGTCTCCGCGACTCGCGCTTATCGGTCTTCGTGCGCCGGGAGCGATTGACATACATCGGCGCGTAGTTCGGGTCGGCGACGATCACCTCGTGGCCGAGCGACTCCAGGTGGCGCGCCACCCACTCGCTCTCCGTGCTCGCCTTGAGCAGAATTCTCGCGCGTGGCCGGTTCCCAAGCACGGCCGTGAACCGCTCCCGGCTCGTGACGATGCGTCGCTCCTCCGTCATCGTCCCGTCCTCCGCTTTGATCGACAGCTGGCTCTCGCGCCCGTGCAGATCCAAGCCTATGATGTCGTTGGCGGCCGGCCTCCCGGTGTGCGCCCAGTCGTCACACGGTGAGCGCGTTGATATGTGTCGGGCGACGTATGCCGCAATATCCGGCGCTCAACATTCACCAAGAGGAATCATGAGAAGCGCGCTTGTGACCTTGTTGTTCCTGGTTCCTGTGATGGCAAATGCCCAAACCGCTGCACGCGAGTTTACTGTCGACCTGCGGCCATTCTCGGCTACGCTTTCGTTGGCCTGGCGAGCCGCGCCCGCAACGTACCTGGGGATTGGATTGGGTGGCGGCATCGATGAGTTTGACCGAACGCTCTCGCCCGATCCGGAGAGTAGAGACTTCACCACCCTCGAGCAGCTACTGCACGTTAACGCGTTCGTGAGGCAGAAGCCGTCCGCAAAGCTTGATCTCGATCTGGGCGCGCGCGCGGGCATTGGTGGCGTGCGGCGCTGTTACGTCAGCGACTGCTGGCCGGGCCTCTATTTCGGGATTTGCGCCAGTGCCATGTGGGGCGGCCGCCACTTCAAACTGGGCCCGCGCCTGTTCTGGGTGCGCGTCCGTGAAATTGATGGCGGCAACACGGATGGCGTGCTCCACTTGGAAATCTTGACCGGGCGTTGGAGTGTGGGCTGGTAGGCGGCTTGGGTGGCGCCAGCGCCAAACTACAAAATGGCGTAAGCCGACGGGCCCGCGGCCGGCACCCGGGCCCTGGACCCGCTCGAGTTGCTCTCCCGGGTCAGGTGATGACGCGCAATTACGGCTGGTACGCGAGAGGGACTCGGGGGATGCGGCGACGCCCCGCCCGGATGCTCAGACCGCAACGAAGGAAGTTCCTGCTGTGGGGCAGCGGCACCTCGGCCCAGAAGGGCGTGAGCCCCCGGTCTACGGGTGGACCTTCGGGATCGCCGCTGTCCTCGTCCGCTCTTCGGTATCGTCGTTGAGGCGCGCGAGCTGGTAGGAGAAGAAGTCCGCGCTCCACGCGCGCAGCCCTTCCTGTTCGCGCAGGGGCAGGAATCGCCGCACGTCATCCCGAGCCGCGGTCCAGTCGATGCGCCGGATGGCCGCCTCCATGTTGTCCCGCACCGAACGCATGGTCATCGTGATCTGCTGTCCAGCCCAGGGCCCCTGCTGACGCAAGGCGTGCCGCAGTAGTTCCAGGTCGGGCCTCGTGCCGCGCGCCACATACCAGACGAAGTCATACCAGTCGCGGCCCTTGACGTAGGAACGGCACAGCAGCGCGTGCAACTTCAGGGCAAACCCCGATTCCAGGGACTGCGTCGTCAGGGGCGCCGTCACCGGGAATGTGATGTAGCTGGTCGTGAACGTGGAACCCTCGGGGGGGTTGATGTCGATCTCCAACTTGATGCGAATCTTGCGCGCTCGATACCGCTCGAATGGCAGGTCCAGCACCAGCAGCTTGCCGATGGAATCGGTCTTCAGAAACGCCTTCTGTACGGCCGTTCCGGCTTGGGACTTGTCCTGCACCTCAAAGGGAATGCCTTCCTGCGCACAGTCCTTTCGGACGGATTCCAGGTAGCGCCGCCAGTGGAAGTTCGGATTGGGTTGCTTGAGCAGGAAACCCAGGTCCTCCGAAAACCGGTTCATCGCATGGACGATGCGCAAGCAAGTGCCGCCGTGAAAGACGGCCTCCGCGAACAGGCCCGCCCGCGACAGGCTGGACAGTACATAGTGCTGCATCAGTTCCTGCAACACGTTCTCCTGCTCGACGGCACTGGCCGGCGCATAGTCGCGGATTCGCGCGCTCAGCGTCCTATCCAGCATGGCGAACGGCTCCTTTCAACCCCTCGATGTACGCCCGCACGCGCCGGCTTCGGAATCCGTCCAGAATCTCACGCTGCGCCGCGAAGGAGAGCGACCGCAGGTCGTCCTCCTCGATGCGGAGCGACTCTGTCAGATAGCCGAGGCCATTCCGGCTCCAGGTGATGTCCTTGCGAAGGTAGACGGCGTCGGCAATGGCGCGCAGCGGCGAGGCGATGAACCCCCAGGCATTCCGCGCGACCTCCACGGCCTCGACCCCGGCACGCGGCACGCGCGCCGGCACGCGGCGGAAGCTGAACACCCCCAACGGCGTGGAGAACTCCCGGCTGCGCCCAACCGTGACGCTGCTCACCTGGTAGACCGCCTCGGGGATCAGGCCGTGATGCGCCAAGGCGGATTCCAGGCTGATATGGGACGGGGCATGCAGCACGCCGGCCACCACGAACGGATGCGGCTCGGACTTCCGAAAGAGCGGGCCGAGCACAAAGAGCCCGGGCTTCAGGCGCAGGATCTCGCTCGCCTGACACGCCCGGTGCACCAACAGTGCGCGTGCGCCATCACTGCTGTCCGGAAACAGGTTGTGAATGACCGTCTCATCGAACAAACCGCCCGGCGGCGCCAACTTGAAGACTCGCTCGGCAAGGCTCTGCATTTATGCTTATACATTACGACATTCGTAAGCCTAGCGCAAGAATGTGACGGCCACACCCTACTGCCGGCTGAGCGCGCTGACCGGGTCGGTCCTCGACGCCCGCCAGGCGGATCGCCGCGGTCATCTTCACCGGCGGCGATGATCTCGGGCGCGGGCAGATTGGCCGACTCCTCGAGTGCGTCATCCTTGAGCCAGAAGATGCCGGCGGGCAGGCGCAGCAACGTCTCCTCCAGCGTCTCACCTGCTCACCTCTCACCTTCCTCACCTTGCCTCGCTCTTTCTCCGCCCGCACATTGTCTCCGTGACCCGCACCCTCACCGCCCTCGCGCTCGTCCTTGTCTTCTCCGCCTGCCGCATCGAGCGATCTTCGTCCGGCCGCCCGGGCGGCGGCTATGCGCCCGAGCCCGACTCCCTGGCCAGCGTCGAGGTGTACAACGCCCTCCGCGGCTACTACGCGGCCCTGACGTCGCGTGACTGGAGACTCGTCGGCACCCACTTCTGGCCGCGTGCCACCATCACGACCATCCGCGTGCCTCCCGGTGACACCGCCGGGCAGGTCCACACGCTCAGCATCGAGGAGTTCGTCGCCGGCGCGGGCCGCGTCCGCGCCGCGGTCTTCTCCGACGAGCCGGTCCGGGCCAGCATCGTCACCTACGGCGACCTCGCCGATGCCTGGGTCACCTACCGCGCCCGCGTCGGGGCCACGCCCGATTCCGTGGTGGCGCACCACGGCATCGACGCGTTCCACCTGATGAGGCGCGAGGGCCGGTGGCGCATCGCGGGTCTCGCCTTCCAGAACGAGGTGCCGGGGCGGCCCATCGCGCCGGAGCCGCCGGCGCGGCGGTAGCGCCGTGAGTGCCGGGCCGCCGGACTCGCACGGCGACGCCGCCGAGGCGAAGGGCCCGCGTCGGGTGCTCACGGTGGTCGTCCACGGCACCTTCGCGGGGCACCTGCGGTGGTGGCGCCTGGGGGACGGTGGCATCCCGACCTTCGCCGACCGGCTGGAGCGCGCGCTATCCAAGCGTGGCCTGGCGGGCACCGTCTGGAAACCGGCCCTCGCCACCGGGCGCACCTACGAGGCCTTCGGCTGGTCGGGCCGGAACCGCCACGACGACCGGGTGAACGGCGGCCGCCGGCTCGCGGCGGAGCTCAACTCTCTCGCCGAGTCCGTCGGCGCCACGGCGGACGCGCCCCTGGCGGTGCACTTCGTCGGGCACTCGCACGGCGGCAACGTGGTGCTCGAGACGGTCGCCCGCCTCGCTCCCGCGGTGCGCCCCGGGCGCGTCGTGCTCCTCGGTACGCCGCTCCTCAGCTTCCGGCCGACGCTGCGCATCGTGCGCCTCGCGATCGCGCTGCTGCTCCTCTTCGTCCTCGTCTCCCTCGTGGTCTTCGTGCTGGGGACGTTGCTGGTGCCCGGCGTATTCGACGGCCTGTGCGCGCTCCTCGGTCTCTGCGCCTCCAACGCGAAGGTGGGAGCGGGCTGGCTCCTGCTTCTCGCCACGGCGATGGCGATGGCGTACGGCTGGATCTTCTGGCTGCTGGCGTGGCTCGCCGACGTCGCGTGGCGGGTCCTGCTCTTCCCGCTTACGGCGCTCAGCAAGAAGCGGCCGGGGCAGGTGTACGGGCCGGCCGCGCCGGAGCTTCTCCAGGCCCTCGGTGGCCGCCGCGCCGTCCTGTTCACGAGCCACCAGGATGAGGCCGATCTCATCCTCGAGCTGTCCATGGCCCCGCGGCGCATCTACGCGGAGTGGGTGTCCGCGAAGTGGGGGACGGAGGTCAAGATCCTGGAGCGCATCGCCCTGCGGCCGGTGGTGGTGGGCCTGGTGCTGCGGATCCTGGAGATCGTGCTCGAGCGCTACATGCTCGGCTTCCCGTGGCTGCGGGTGCTCTTCTTCGACCACGAGATGGTGGATCTCGACCAGGGCCCCGAGTATCCGCCGTCGGTCGTGGAGCGCGTGGACGTCAGTGCCGCGCTCCGCGACGCCCTCTACGAGCGGCCCGCCTCGGTGCCGGTGTGGTGGCCGATGCCGGTGCCGGGCGCCGACAAGATGGATGGCAACGCCCGCCGCGCCTTGACCCTGCGCGAAACGCTGAAGCTGGTCTTCCGCGACCTCGTGACGCAGATCAAGCCGCGGCACAGCGAGTACTTCGAGAGCGACGTCGTGCTGGAGAGGGTCGCCGACGTGATCGCCGGACTCGCGTAGCGGCGCTTGCCCGGCCCGCGGGCCGCGGCCTGTTATGGCGCCCATGCCCGCCGTCGCACTCCGCCACCTCACCAAGCGGTTCGGCACGGACTCCCCGGCGCTCGACGCGCTCTCGCTCGACGTCGCGCCAGGCGCGGCACTCGCCCGATTCGAGCGCGCCCGCGGCTGGTGCGTCCGTGGACGGGCCACTCGGTCGCGCTGCTCGCGATCATCATGGTGACGGTGTGGACGCAGGTGGGCTACCATGCGGCCCGCTGCACAGCACCGGCGTCATCGTGTACCGCATCTACCAGACGGCGTGGGAGTTCCTGCGGTTCGGCTCGGCGAGCGCCATGGCGCTGGTGCTGTTTGCGGTGCTGCTCGTGGTGACCGTCATCCAATTCCGACTGCTTGGCAAGCGGACAGACTACGTCTGACGGCAGGCGGACGGGGTGCTCTCCCGCACGGCTCCGATTCGGCCAACACCATGCTGCAGCCCGCGCCGGTCGCCCGGCGCGTCGCCGTCCCGCGGGGGATCAGGCCTGGTCCAGCAGCCGCCTCTGCCCGGTGAGCGAGCGGATGCCGGTGACGTCCTGCACGGTCTCGAGGCAGCCCCGGTAGCGCCCGGCCTCGTCGCGCACGGGCCAGTAGCGGATGTGGAGGAATCGGGGCCCCAACTCGAGCCAGAACTCCGCCACCT
>Ga0315284_10008651_pt1 | contig 14535 bp, 17 predicted proteins | sample YL17G09_16_MG_FD_203696 | JGI IMG/M metagenome (GOLD analysis project Ga0315284, IMG submission 203696) | Sediment microbial communities from Yellowstone Lake, YNP, Wyoming, USA - YL17G09_16 | ecosystem: Environmental > Aquatic > Freshwater > Lake > Sediment | place: USA: Wyoming | collected... | reverse complement strand
GAGTTTCAAAGCGGCTACGACTATTCCGAGCCGATCGGCTTCCGTTATGACCAAGAGGGGTACGAGGCATCGCAGAATGCCGGCGACCGCGACCAGAATGCCGGCGACCGCGACATCATCATCTTGAAGGCCCCGTTCTACACCTATGCCCAGTTTTGTTCGCCATGTGCGCCAGGCGCTGGCTACGTGCTCAACTGGCTTGAGGAGCCAGTTCAAGCAAACAAGACGTTTTGCTTCGGGCATGACTGGTTTGATGAGGGCGCGGCTCCCTACCCCGTCTTCTCGATCATAACGAACGAGCGGGTGTACCCACCGGACGTGGCGGGACGACCGACGGAGCAAGACCTCATTGAAGCCTTGCACGTCACGGCCGACCTCGCCGAAGAGGTGGGTCGTCATCAACTCGCCAAGAAGCTACGGAAGGCGCTCTGATGTACATCCAGATCACCACCCGCTGCAACATGAAGTGTAAGCACTGCAAGTTCTCGTGCTCACCGACCCGCGGCAAGGACATGCCGTTCGATCTCTTCAAGGAGGCCATCAACCTCGCCGTCGACTACGGCGACCACATCACCATCGGCGGTGGCGAGCCCACGTTGCATCCCGACCTCCTCGCCATGCTCGGCTACGCGTCGATGTTCGCCGAGACGGACATGCAGCCGTTCATGGTTACGAACGGCACGGCGGATGAGGCAACGTGGAAAGCGTTGATACGAGCGCATCAACGAGACTCGATTCGCATCGCGGTGTCTCGTGACCCGTGGCACGACGAGGACAAGATCAAGCCGTGGGTGTGGGACGACGCCGATCGCTACAAGCTATGGTGGGGCAACACGGGAACGCGAACGATCGAGCGTGGTGGTCGAGCCCGGCGACACATTGAGGAGCTGGAGTCGGAAGCGTGGAGGTATGGCAGCTACGAACACGTTCGCGTCGAGCCTCTTGCAGAATGTGGTCCTCGGGTCACCCCTGACGGGATGGTCTGGGCCGACGTTCCCAAGAAGTTCGGCGGTGGCAAGATCGGTCCGCTCGACAGCGAGGCGCTCGCAGACGCGATGGAAGCGATTTCTCGAGCTGACGAAGAAGGCGTTCGATCAAATCCCTGGCACAAAGGGTAGGCTGACCAGCGAGTCCACACGTGGGCTCGCTGACACACCAGTCCCTTGGGAGAGGATCTGGTGTTCGTGGCCCAGGACGGACCGTTTGTGGAGGGGTTTCACGTAGTAGGCGTGAAAGATGTCAGACACCCCACGATAATTCATGGTTGAGCGTGATTTGTCAAGAGACAAATTACGTGGTCAGCACCACGCGATTTGTAGTCAATCCTACATACAGTGTAGGGCGCCTTACATTTCCTCTTGCAAAGCCTGAAATGATGAAGTAGGCTGTTCCCCGTACCCAGCGAGAGTAACCGCCCTTGCTGGTAAACCGCGCCCGATAGGCGCGGTTGGCATGAAATCGCCGACACGTCCTTCCCGGTAGGAATGACGGCACCCCATCGAACCCGCATTGCGGGTTCGACGCAGGAGTCGACGTGATTTCTATGCTGCGGTTGATCAACCCGCCCGGTCATCGACCCCGTCGAGGCTGGAAGGCTCCGAGCTACGCACGCCGCGCCGCGACGGCCCGGAATCCGCATCGAGTGCCTCGACGCCGTCGACCAAGTGGCCTCGCCGGTCAGGTATCACGAATCATCCACCCTGTGCATCGCAGGCGGCATAGTTCGTCTGGGGTGGAATTGGGACGTCGGCGCAAGGCGACGGCACTGGTCAATCCGCGTCGGCGCCGCGCAGCGGCGCCGAAGCGCAATCCGAAGACGGGTCGCTTCCTCAAGAAGACCCGCACCACGACGGTTCGGCGCAGCCGGACTGGCAGAACCGTGAAACGCACCACGACTCGTAGGGTCGTGGTGAAGAATCCCTCGCGGCGGCGGCGTGTACGCCGCGCCGCCACCAACCTGAGAGGAGTGAGAAGCATGCCCAGGAAGATCGTTCGTCGTCGACGTGTCCGGCGTAACCCGGCCACCGTGTCGACCAATCCGCGTCGGCGTGTTCGGCGCAATCCGCGCGCCCGTCGTACGATTAACGTGCGCAGCAAGCGTGCTGTGCGCCACGTCGCGGGCCTGGAGCGTATGGGCTACTCGAGTGGTTCGGCCATTCGTATGGCCGCCGCGGCTGCCAAGCGCAGCAAGCGACGCAAGCCTGCCAAGAAGCACGGCCGTTCGTACGCCAGCTATGTGGCCGCCGGCAAGAAGGCCGCTCGGACCCGTGCTCGTCACGCGACCAGCAGTGTTGCTCCGCGTCGTCGGCGCAAGACCCGCAAGGCCGCCGTCACGAGTCGTCGTCGGCGCAAGAGTCGTCTGGTCACGGTGCTGCACGTTCGCAAGAGCACCCGCAACCGTCGGCGTGGACCGCTCACGATTCGCCGCTACACCAAGGGCAGCCGCTTCATCTATCGTAGCCGGCTCAAGCGCAACCCGCTCAACGCGATGAAGTCCATGATCATGGACGGCGCCGCTCTGTACGGCGGCTACGTCGGCTCGAGGATCATCGGCGGACTGCTTCAGGAGTACGTGCTGAGCAAGATCACCGCGCTCCAGACCCCAGACATGCTCAAGGTCAAGACCTTGATCCCGTCGGCTCTGACCTTCGTGCTCGCCGCCTTCGCGGGCAAGGTGCTCCCGAATCAGCCCAAGGTGGTCTCGGCGATTCAAACCGGCGCGACCCTCAACCTGCTCATCACCGCCATCAAGACGTTCGTCGTTCCGAATCTTGGGACGATGGCTACGTCAGCTCCGTGGCTTGCTGGCGCCCTTCAGGGCATCGACGACATGGGCTTCCGTGGTTACGGCTACGGCGGCTACGGCCAGATCGGCGAGTACATCCAGCAGAGGCCGGACCTCGGCGCGTACGTGCAGGAGGCGATGGCCCTGGACGAGTACGTTCAGGACGGTGGCGGGATGCACGGCTTCGACGTGCAGGAGGCCCTCGCGGACTCCGAGGTGCAGGGGATGCAGAGCGGCTTCGCGGCCGGCTCGTTGGCTCGGACCACGTTCGCCGTCTAACGTCGCATGGTGCGCCGTTAGCGTTCGATAACAAACCCCGGGAGCGGCTTCAACTGCTCCCGGGCCCGGTAACCGCCGGGTGAACAAGCGGGATTCTTGGAAGGAAAAGAAAGATGCCAAAAGTCGTTGGAATTCGTGAGCGCAGACACCAGCCCTACTGGGATACCCTGGTTCGGGCAGACGCAAGCCAGCCGGCGGTGCCGACGGTGCAGGCGTCGACCCAGCTCTTCAACGGGACCAACCTCGGTCTCGAGTATTGGACGAATATGTCCATCGCGGGCGCATTCGCCTCGGACAACAGCTACATCGCGCTCTGCATGCGCTGCTTCGTTTGGTACATTGGGACCAGCGCGCCGATCATGTACCAGTTGACCGCAACCCAACTGTACCTGACCTTCACTGTCGCCGACAAGCCGCAGTTCGGTGGCCCGGCGTGGTTCTTCCCGCAGGGCGGTGGTATTTGGGGTTTCGATTCCACTACCCCGACTATGTCGAACGGTGTGCCCCAGACCGATGCGATCCTGAAATTCGCGAAGCCGATTCCGATCCCGGCCCGTCAGCACCTCAAGGTGGTTGCCAACCTGCACGACGGTACGAATACCTCGCTTCGTACCCAGTATCTCAACACGGCCAACGTAGGAATGCGCGAGATCAAGATCATGATCGACGGCCTCCACACCCGCGACGTGCTGTAACGAGACGCGAAGCGCGTCTCGTCACGCGGGTTGCTCGCGTGACGTTGTAACAGAGTTCCCCGGGAGCAGCCGAAAGGCTGCTCCCGGGAGTTCCCTTCTTTGAAGGAGATCCTGTCAATGCCTTCCATTCCCATCAGTCAAGATGTTCTCCTCGCGGCCATTCGCACCAGCCAGAACGAAGTCAAGACTCTGAAAAACGGCCTCGCCGAAATCCAGGCCCTGCTCGCCAAGAACGCCAGCGCGCCGCGCTGGATCGAAGACATCCCCGGCAAGCGCGTCCAGTTCTTCGCCGTCGTCGACATGACGATCGCCGCCAACAGCACGTCGCGTGTTGAGGGATCGTACTCCGTTTCGACCGACGGCCCCTTCATTTGCACCGGTGTCGCGATGTTCTATCAGCGCACCGCGGGTGCCTATGCAGGCACCTGGGCCCCGGCCACCACCGTCGAAGCACGCATGGCGTCTTTGAACCCGGGCTTGGGCTTCCAGAACATCTTTGATCAGCCAGTGCTCGGTACCTTCGACGTCGAATTCAGCGAGTCGGGCGCCGATCGTAACTGGCAGAACACCCCGTTCGCGAGCGCACTCTTCGCGCCCGCCGTCGGTGGTGTCTACGTGTTGCCCGTCGCCGCCTTGTTCGGTCGTAGCGCGCTGGTCATCGCTCGGGTCACCCCGACGGTGCCGCAGACCGAAGCCGGCAAGGTACAGATCATCTTCCTCGGCTACAAGATCGTCCAGGGCGACGGCGTCCAGCCGTAAGGAGAGATCATGACGGCAAACACCCGACACGGTCACGGTTGGGATCGGCAGACCATTGCGCCGCCCCAACAGCAGGGGCCGGTCGCACCGTCTCCCGAACCCGCGTATGTTGGCGCGGATCGCAGCCACGGCATCATTCCCGTGCGGTCCGTCGACGCCTTCTTCCAGGCGCTGCCGCCCGAGGCCATTCAATTCGTCGCCTACACCGGCGACGTCCGACTCACGTCCAGCAACCTGGTCGTGAACGCCAAGATCGACATCACCAGCTTCGAAGTTCCTGCGACCACGGCCTTCGTCATCACGGACGTACAGTGGTTCGGCTTGGTGCCCTCGAGGTTCAGTAACGTACCGCTTCTTTCCATCGGACCTGAGCAGCTTGCGGGTCTTATTCGATTTGATTTCACGTTCAATGGAACGGCCCCTATCAGCTCAACCGCCAACATGGTCAACCCGTACGGTTCAGCTCCCGCGGTATCACGCACGGGATGGCCGTATGCCGAGCTTTCCCAGAGCCCCAATCGTGGCACCTTCGTCATGTACGCAAAAAGCCGTCAAATCATCACAGCCAAAGCTTATGTTGACGTGATACCACAATTCTGGCTTACAATGCTGGGCGTACGAGTGCTTGGGTACGCACTACCCGAGTTGGATCTGGGTCAGGCTATCAAGAAGATTTCGAGGTAGACAGGGTGCAGGACGGGTTGAATAGCGGCACCGGGGGGCGCGACTCATTGTCGAAACCGATTGGCGTGCGCTGTGCGGTGCAGCGCAAACCGGGCGCCGTCGTGAACGGCTTGGCAGCGCGGTCAGGTGGACAACCTTCCCCGCTGCCGCTATTCAACCCATCCTGCGCTCTTGTCTCCCCCTCTTCCCCCACCTCGAGGTGATGTGATGCCGTACGGAGTTGGTGTTCTCAGGTACAACGAACCCATCAGGCGACAGTCGAATCTTTACCCAACGGTCAACTACCGTCGTTACCCACCCGGGCTCGGTGGTTGTTTGGGATGCGGCCTTGGCGCGGATGCAGCATCCTCATCAGGATGGCTTGGCTTGGTTGGTGGTGTGGCCGGCTATTGGGGTGTCAAGAAGCTCACAGGCAGCTTCCTGTTCGGGCTTGTCGGTGGCTACGCAGCATACAAGGTTCTGAGTCCGACCCCGGCCGCCGTTGCGGCGGCAGCAGCCGTCCCGACGGCTGCCGCGGCAGCGACACCTCCGACAGCAGCGCCTAGTGAGTATGGGTGCACGAGTCCTTGGACTCTCGTTGAAGGACAGTGGAGCTGTTCGTAGACTCATGTGGGCAAACGGTGCTATGATAGCGCGTCCACCTCAACATGATAGTGTGTGTGCACTATCAAGGAGCTGCGCTAAAATGTCTGACGATCTTCGCCCTCGCACCGATTACGACGCGATTCCTCGGCCCGACAAGAACTTCATCGTCAAGCCCAATGAAGTGAAGGGTTTCCTTCCAACAGCTAGTGCCAAGCCTGATCGCTTTTTCTATGTGCTCTACGGTGATACCGTTCTTGAGTGGGACGGCTATCGAATCGGCCCGGTCGGAGCCCCTGACGACTCACCGGAGGTGAATTGGACCCTTCTTGTCATGTGTCCAAAATGTCACAACAACCTCAAGCTCGACAGCCTACAAAAACACCTCGAGGTGGAAGCACGTCAAGCTGGGATCCAAAGCGAGCCGATTCAGTGCTCGTACAAGATTGAGTTTGGAACGCTGTGTACGTGGCGCGTCGTTCTCGAGCGCCCCGTCAAACGTCATGATCGTATCGTCACCGTGGATGGGGGTCGTCAAATCCTTATCGACGCGGTGGCCAAAGACGCTCGATAGGAGTATATCGTGCCATTGAACATTACTTCGTCATGCGGTGCAAGTGAGTACGGTGAAGTAGCCAGGGCGAACTTTGCCGAAATCGAAGCTCGGCTGTCGGTGGTCGAACACGTCGTCTATCCCATCGGTGTGTTCGATAATGCCCACAAGCCGGTCCTTCCCAATCCGCTCTACCCAAAGGGAGTTATGATTTTCAATACAAACGATAACGCGCCCAACTTTTCGAATGGAACCTACTGGGTAGACGCCATGGGCGTCGCTACACTACCGTAACCAGTTACAACGGGAGAAATGTCCATGGCACTCTATGCCTATAACTTGACGGGTCTGCCTGTTACGCTGGCTGCGGGAAATCCGATCGTCACTCTCGATCCATCACCGGCACCGCCACTGCGCGGGAAACCCAGCAACATTACTTCTAAGCTAGTGCCTAACTTGACGGTCGATCCGATCAACGGTAAATCGATCGGCCTTTCAGATTCGAGTTACGCCTTACTGCAAGCACAGGTTCTTGCAACTTCAGTGGCGTTTGTTTGGACGAGTTCGCCTGAGTATCTCACACCGGGTTTGTTTTGTGAGAGTATGATGGCACTTCAGGTTTTCAACAACACCAATCGTCCACCGGCTGATGACACGCCCATCGGCACTACGATCTACAACACAGACGATCAAGCCCCCAACTGGTGTACGGGAGTTATCTGGGTCGACGCTTACGGTAACCGAACATAGGTTCAAGGAGAAATTTCATGCCGCTTTTCGCGTATAACATCACGGGGGCTCCGGTAACACTTCAGGCTGGCACCCCAGTCGTCGTTCTGCCAGGTTGTGTCGCTCCACCGGCCAGAGGGCCGGCGTACAACGTCACGTCGGAGCTGCGTCCAGACCCGGCCGTTGATCCTGTCAACGGCAAAGCAGGCGGTGTCGGCTTTGGTGGTTTCACGGCGCTTCAGGCTCAGCTCACGGCCAATCAGATCGAGCTTGAGTGGACATCGGACGCGGAGTATCTGACGACCGGGTTGGTTATCGGTGGTCCGGCTCCCGGTCCGCATGGATTGACCGACCCGCTTCTTCACACGGTCAGTGGTTTGACCTCGAACCACGCGCTTCTCGCAACCAGCGCCACCGGGTTTGCCTTTGGTCAGCCGCAGCACGCCAACCTCGGTGGTGTTTCCGCCAATCAACACCACAATCAAAGCCACGTTCTGAGTGGTGCCGACCACACCGAAGCGGGTTTGACGATTGGTAATGTCCTGGTCGCCACAGGTGCTACCACGTTTGGTTGGGCGCTGGTGCCGACGCCGGTCTACAGCGACTTCACGCGACCCGCGGCGAATACCGTCCCGGCTGGTACGCAGATCTTCAACACTAACGAAGGCGCCAATGGCGGGCCTAACTGGTCCAACGGAACCAGTTGGGTCGACGCTCTTGGTAACTTGACGTAAAAGGAGAAATCAATGCCTCTCTTCGTATATAATCTCACCGGTTCTCCGGTTGCCCTGCTGGCTGGTAGCCCCGTTGTTACGGCGCCTGCTTCGGCAAGTCCCCCTTCTCGCGGTAAGGCTTTCAACGTCACGTCGGAGATTCGTCCTGACATCACTGTCGATCCAGTCAACGGCAAGGCCAGTGGTGTGCTGGGTGTAGGCTATGTTGCTCTTCAGGGACAGGTGAATGCCGGTCAGCTTTGGTTCGAGTGGACCGCTGATCCCGAATATCTCACGCCGGGGCTCAGACCTTCTACCCCCGCGGACGAAGACCCTGCCGTGGTTAAGTCCACAACCGCTGTTTTGCACGTCTACGCTGATAGTACGACTGGTAACGACGCCAACAGTGGACTTCTAATCAGCGCGCCCAAGAAAACCTTGGCTGCTGTGATTGATTTGGTTCCGTATCTGATTAATCACAATGTGGCGATCCACTTGAGTGGTACTTTCACCGATCCCGGTCAGGTTTTTGTCGAGAAGTTCGTCTCAAAGACGAACTTACTGGTAATCGACGGCGGTTCAGCGTTGACTGTTTTCGCCGACAACGGTGGCAGTCCATGGACAGCCGACACCGGCTCGGGTGCGGGAGCAATCGTTGGTGGTTCTCCCACACCCAGTTGGACTCCGGATGCCTACGCAGGATACATTTGTGAGATCGTCACTTCTCCCACGCCTGCCCTAGTAGGTCAGAACCGCCTGATTCAAGGCAATACGGCTACGACCATTACTCCTTGTAGGAATTGGAGTGCTGATACTACGGGATCGACCTTCCGCATCAGCCGACCGACTACCACTATTACCGCTTCCGGTGGTAGTGGCGGTCTTATTCGCATTCGCAACCTTGGTGCTGGCACCATGGTAGCACAGAACATCTACCTGACCTCGGCTGCCACGTTTAGAGTATTCGGTAGTGCTGGTAACGTAGTCATGTCCCACATGATCAGCACTGTAGCATCGAATTCTGCTTTCAACGTCGATTCGTCCTCCGGTATTACCCAGGCGAGCGGAACCAGATATAACTCGACAACGTTCGCCTTGGAAGTCGCCGCCACTTTCTCGAATGCCGGTATTGGACAAGTCAATGCGTCAGGGGCGGTTTTTTGGCGAGCCTGTAGTGGCACACAGACATTCGCGCAGTCTTATGCCGTACGACTGTGGGCGTTCAAGTCCTCGAACTTTTCTATCAATCAAGGCTCTCGTGCTACCAACTTGGCCTTGATCGGTTGCCAGAATAACACTTACAGTTCTGCGCCCGCACTTCCGCCCGACATCGATACCAGCGTACCGGGATACGCTATAACAAAGTTCGGCGGCTTTCCGGCGGCTCCGGCTATTGTAGTTGCATCCTCTTCCATCGGACTTGGTGCGGTAGACATCAGTAATGGCACTCATGGCATCGAAGCATTCGACAACTCCTGCGTTCGTATGGAAAAAGTTGTCACTGGTTCAAATGCTGTCTCGGGGGTTTACGCCCACGACTGTGCCAACGTGTCGTACAAACCGGGTTTCAAGCCAATTCTCTCTGGTAATGGCGCAACAGTAGACTTGACAACTAATGGTTCGACTCTTGCGACTCTTTGGAACACCATTGACGGTGGAGTACCGTTCACTGATCCTAATGAACTTGTAAGAGTCAACAAGTATACCGTTTTCTTCAACTGATGCAATTTGCCTACCCCATTCAACCGGCTCCGCCAAGCACCAGAGGTCAACTCTTCGGGGCTAACAGCGGTCGTCACACCGGCCTTGACATGGGCAACGGCGGCAACGTGATACTTGCACCAGCCGGTGGGCTGGTGCAAGTAGCCACGTTGACCCGTGACTCCCGTGGTCGCATGATCAAAATCGACCACGGCACCGACGAAAACGGCGTGACGTGGGAGACAATCTATTACCACCTCGCCTCGTCACTCGTTCGAAAGAACGATAGACCGCTTCCAGGCCAACCCATCGCTATCGTCGGTATGTCGGGCCTGCCGCGTCCTTGGCCGCATCTGCACTTCGAAGTACGGCGAAACGGCGTGGCTGTAGATCCCCAGTCCGTCCTGCCGTAAAAGAGGTGGGGGAAGAGGGGGAGACCCGTGACAGACCTCAAATGCCCCCTCCTTCCCCTTTTCTTCTACGACCTCCCTGCTCACCCATTTGAAATCGGAGAGTGATGATGGCAACCGCTGCCGAACGCGTTCAACAGATGCTCGACCTGTATGGGAACTTGATCGAACAGTATCGTGGTGACATCCCCGCGGCCGTCGTTGCTGCCCGCATCTGGCACGAGACGCAGGGCAACCCCTGCCCGACTCCGACGGCATGCTGTGATGAGCAAGGTGTCCTTCAACTCTGGCCGGCGACCCGAGCCAAGTACGGTGTCACCAACGCCTGCGACCCCGACCAGGCTATTCGCGGCGGCTGCGCACATTGGAACGCACAAGCCAACAACCTGCGGGCGCGGCTTGCCAAGGACGGTTTCCCGGTGCCCGATGGCTACGAGTTTTGGGCATTGGCGTACCTCTACACCGCCATCGGCTCGGGCGCCACACCGGCTCTCGTCCAGGCCGCCGGCTCGTCGAACTTCACCGACGTTCAGAACTGGGTCAATGCCAATGCCAACGGCGCCTTGCTTGGCATGGCGGGGGCATTCGGAACCCAACCACCCTCGTCCATCGTGACCCGTGTGAACAACACGGCTACCTACGTTGGCGCCGCCTACGAGGTCTCCCCGGGAGGGGGAGACCTGGTGACGTTGGCCGTCGCTGCCGGCGTTGCTTACCTCGTCTACCGTTGGTGGAAGAAACGATAATGGCACGCGACGAACTAGCTTCCCGGCGCAAATCAAAACAAGCTCGCACGGACGCTGCTCGCGCTCTTCGTACCGCTCTCGAAGGTGGCTACGACCGCAGCGGCAAGAACGAAACACCGTTGACCAGGAAGGTCGCCACGGAGTACCACGAAGAGACGGGCTCGTGGATGCACCCGTTCGCGGACGTGCGCAAGGACAACGCTGGCTTCTACATCCTTCGCGAAGACAATCCCGACGGTTGGCGCATGCAGCCGGGCGACCTCATCCAAGACGCCGCGTTGAATCAGACACCGTACTGGCAAGTCACCGCCAACGACCAAGAACGAGTGGACCTCGAGCCCATCGAACCAAACCCGTTACTCACGGGTGTTGGAGCCGGTGGATATGTCTTTCATGCGAACGACTTCAAAGTGCTCACGGGCGAGTACGAACGCGAGCGCGTTGGCAAGCTCATGGAACGCCTGGAGTCTGGCGAGCAGCTTCAAATCTACGATGTGAAGTACCTGCTTACGGGTACGGTACCTCTCAACTTCGGCCCTAACGGCCCACAAGGCGGCTGGTACAACTGCCAGGACACGTACAGCAACCGCGGTCGTGGCAAGACGTCAGAAGAAGTCGTTCACGCCGACGCCGAGATGCTTGTTCATATGGGCTTTGAGCTTCCTGACGCTGCTCTCACATACGATATCGAACCGGGCAAGTGGAACGAGTTCATCGAAAATCCGGCGCAGCGGTTTGCTGACTGGATGGAAGTACCGCCGTACGATCTCGACCTGCTTCTCGAGAACTATGCCAAGGCGCCTTGGTTGCGCGACAGCGACCGCGGCCACGACGATATCGTCGAGGGAATGCGCGACTACTTCAGTCGACGCGTTAAGCGAGAGCATTGGGAGCTGTTCGCTTTGCCTGGCGAGGATGATTGGACGCTTGCAGATTGGCTCGGGCACGCGCAGGAAGAAGTACAAATGCGCGGTGTGTCCCGGGCGATCATGACGGTCATGTCGACACCATCCGGCGAGTTTTCAAGCACAATCATCAATGGATTGTGGCACTACTTGCGAGCTGGTGAAGGCTCGCTATCGGTCTACGATCGACTTCTAGAGAAGGTCGGCCAGTTCTTCCCCACCGAGGTAGCCGTACCGCTTCTGGTCGAGGGCGCCCAATCCAATAACGGCTACGTACGCGGTCGTGCCTATCGTGGTCTGGCGTTGCACCGGTACAAGAAGCTCCCCAACTTCGTTTTCAAGGAGCGCGACGGCGAAGCGTTGAAAGAGATCGCCGATGGGCTACGTGAGTTTGGGTACATGCCGGGGCGCGAGGTCGTCGATCATTTGATCAAGGTCTTCGTCGACATCCTCGGTAGCGGCAGCGTCTATGGGCGTTACTACGCCTCGGACGGCATTGTGAACTTGCGTCACCTCGCTCGAAAGCAAGGACTCGATATCCAGTACGCCATGGACGCCGTCGACGCTTACAACGAGAGCGTCCGTCGCAACCCTGACGATGCACCAACGCGACACGGTGATGACGACTGGTTTGCGATCACGCTCGACGTGATGACCGAAGTCATCTCATGAGCGTCAAAGCCGTCCTCGCGGACCTCTACGAAGAGGTCACCGGCGACCACAGAAAGTTCTGGCCGCCCGAGTGGATGATTTTGCGTATCGTTGAAAGCCGAGGCGAGAATTCCGGGGAAGCTCAACTTGCGTTGCAGCTTGCCGATGAGATGCACAACGTCGACTGGGATGCTCTTGCTGAAGCCGAAGAAGCCGGTGCGCAGCCTATTTGGATCGAAGTCTACCGCACTGACAGTTCACGCCTCCGTATTGACATCACGCAGCAATACGATCCCGAGCTGGACCTATTCGAAGAGACGACCTGGGATGAACAACCTCGTGGCGAGCACGGCTTCGAAGTGCACACCGTCCTACTCGAGCGATACAAAATTTGGCCGCAAACTGCATTCCCACACGACCTTTTTCGTTTGGAGTGGCACGGACACGGCGAACCGGTCGCACGTAGACGTTCAACCGACGTCCTCGTGCCGTTCAAGTACGATCCTGAAACGTGGAAAGGTAGCCCAGAAGATCGGGAGCCGTGGTTTGATATCCAAGGTGCGGCAAGCAGCGCGGGTTTAGACGTCAATGAATTGGTTGAATGGTTGTGTGGTGACGACCCGCGTGAACTAGCCGGGGCCTATGAGATTCTCGCCGACGCTCACGGTAGGGACAACTTCGATCACACCCCCATTCAATTTGATGACGAAGATCAACTCATTCGATGGCTCGATCATCGTATGGGGACGCCGTTCGACCGTTATGAACATGACGGCGAAGAAGAAGAGGTCGAAGAGAACCCCGGATTCGCGGCTGCCGTGAACCCGGGCTTCATCAGGACGGCGCAGGATGAGCGTGACTGGGCCCGAGCCAAAGACCACTATGCCAAGGGCGCCAAGCACCCCGAGGGTGCTTGGGAGTCCCGTGATTGGGCAACGGTGACGAACATCTACAAGCGCATCAAAGCCAAGCGACGGCGATCAAGCCACTAGCGCCGAGGCCACCGACGGTGCTACTATCGGTGTCTTGGGAGAGACCAATGTACGCCGACAACCCCGGTTTTGGAACGCGCACCCCCAACGAGTTGGCTGCCATGGCATTGATGGCCGAGACAGCCTTCCGCAACATCCCAATTGACAACAGCTTCTCCAACTTCGCGAATCACCCACAAGTCCTGAATCGCATCAGACGGACGTATGGGTACGTACCCGAGAAACCACCCGCCGAACTCGTTCTTGAGTACCGGCTTCTTCGTTGGGTCAAGGATGGGTTGTCCACCATCCGCTTAACCGAAGACTTGTCGGCCGCGTTGGCACTCACCGACGTCAACGACGTGCCCTTCGAGGATTGGAAGTGGCCGCTCTCGACGTTCGTTATTCACGTCCCTTATGGCTTTTGGGTTACCAACACGCCCCTCGGCAAAGACTCCGTCGCCATGATCCTTGCGACGAAGTCGCTTTCTAGCGACGGTGGGCTGATGGGCCAACAGATCATGTTCGGGCGAGACGGATCGGCGACATTCTCTCAGGTGCCGCTTGAAGGTTTTGACACCATCGGCGATTGGCTCGACGCGGTTGTAGAGATCAACCGCGACCAGACATCGATCAGCGACACGTACGAGCTGGACGCGACTGACCAGCAAAACATGAACGAAGGCTGGAAGCTCGTTGTCAACACGTGCCTCTACATGACTGAACGACGCGGCGTGCACGTCGTCAAGCACACGACCAAATCGGCACGCAAGCGCGCCGACAAGAAGGGCCTCTCGACCGGTGGGCCCGATGTATGGATTCTAGGCCAAGAAGTGAAGCTCGATCGCAGAGTTATCGAGGCCGCGAAGACCCGCGCTATCGGCGGTCCGGCGTGGCGAGTCAATGCGCAGTTCGTCGTACACGGCCACTGGCGCAATCAAGCGTATGGCCCCGGCTACAGCTTGCACCGTGAGAAGTTCATCGAGCCGTATTTCAAGGGGCAGGGCAAACGGTTTGCCCACATCTATGACCCTAGCGACGATAACGAGGAGTAGACAATGTATAAGCTAATCCGAAGGCGCCTGGTCGGCAAGTCGGTTAGCGACGCTCCTAGCGCCAACACCATCGACGGTGGTATCATCATTGGTGCCCTGATCGTTGCCGGTGTCGCTATTTGGCTGCTCGCGAAGTAGCGAAGCTACTTCGTGCGGAGGAAAACATGGCCTTGAAAGATCTTTTGATCCCCATCCTCACTGGCGCCGCAGGCGCAGGCGCGAGCTATTGGTTCCTCGGGACGACGAAGTCGTCCCAAGGCAAGCGATCACCGAAGGAAGGCATCGAACCCTGGGCGGTTGCTCTTGGTGGCGGCCTT
>Ga0315284_10008650_pt1 | contig 14536 bp, 13 predicted proteins | sample YL17G09_16_MG_FD_203696 | JGI IMG/M metagenome (GOLD analysis project Ga0315284, IMG submission 203696) | Sediment microbial communities from Yellowstone Lake, YNP, Wyoming, USA - YL17G09_16 | ecosystem: Environmental > Aquatic > Freshwater > Lake > Sediment | place: USA: Wyoming | collected... | reverse complement strand
CTGTCGCGCGTGCTCACGTATGACCCGGGCATGGGCATCGTGCGGCATGCTGATGCAGGATATCCAAAAGCCATCCAGTTTGCCAAGGACCACGGCATTCGCATGCCGTCACTCAAATAGAAGGCTCGGCCCGTGCAAAAGGAACTCGACTACATCGACCTGATACGCACGCGTCATTCGATACGCGACTACGAGCAGCACACGTTGACTGACGCCGACAGGACCCAGATCATGGAAGCGGTCGCCACCACAGTTCCGCTCGACAGCACTGTTCACCTCGACTGGAAGATCGCGGACCGCTCACCCATGGGATGCAGTGGTCTCATGTATGCCGAGTGCGGCACGTCCGAGGAAGAGCTGGTCGAATATGGCTACCAGGGGGAGCAGATCGTCCTGGCGTTGCTCGCGGACGGATGGGGAACGTGCTGGTATGGAATGGTGCGGACGCCTGGCAGCCCTTGCTCAATAACCGTCGGCAGGCCGGGGGCGCGAGGGGCCCGATCAGTGGTCTTGGGTACTCTGTCACGGGGACACATGCGCAAGTCGCTGGAACAGCTGGTCACGGGCGGCATCCCCGAACATTCGTCACCACTGGTGCGCACTGTTCTGGAGTCTGCCCGCCTTGCCCCCTCCGCCGCGAACCGCCAGGCCTGGAGCTTCGAAGTAACATCTGACACACAGATTGTCATCAAGGGTGATGTCGGCCGCTTCCCCGACATTGGCATCTGCCTGGCGAACGCGATGGTCACTGCGCGTCAGCTCGCAGGCGCCGCAACAGTGACACGGCTGGACACCGGAGCATATAGCGTCTCCTGGTAGGATACATGACTGAGGGAGGACTGGCATGAAGCGTCTGTTTCGTGAGGCCGGGGCACTGACCTGGCTGTTCGCGGGGGCTGTCGCGTGTGCCGTGGTGGTGTCGGTGTCGACGGTAGCCTTCGCAGACGTCTTCGGGCGTTCTCTCTCCCTCGTCGTCGCCGGTGCAGGACTGGAAGCTCTCCGCCAGGTCATCATCGTCGGCGTCGCGGTGGGCGTCGCGTCCGTAGGGTGTACGTTCCTGGGGAAGCTCCTTGCCGGCCACTTCAGCGAGCGTCTTCAGCGGACCCTCCGCGACCGTGCCGTCGAGCGCCTTGCCCATGCGACGGCTGCAGCGATGCACGGCGAACACTCAGGAGCAGTTCAGTCACGCTTCTCGAGCGACATGATCCTCCTCGAACAGCTCGTCAGGACGGACGTGCTGCAGTTCGTGTCACAGGCTCTGATAGCCCTCCTTGCAGCAGTCTACATGCTGTCCCGGAATTGGCTGCTTACCGTGGCGTCCGTTGCAGCCACCCCCATCCTCCTGCTTGTGGCGTCATACCTGTCGAAACCCCTCGGGCCTCTCACGACAGCCGCCCAGGAGGCTCTCGCACAAGCGAGTGTCGTGACCCAGGAAGCAGTATCCGGCGCAGAGGTCATTCGGGCAATGAACATGACCACGACAGTGTCGCTTCGTCACGAGCGCGCACTGTCCTCGTTTCAGGAACGGAGCATTACGGCGGCAAATCAAGTAGCAAAGCTGTACTCAACAGGCATGACGCTCGCATTCATGCCCTTCATCGCCGTCTTCTCCGTCGGCGGATACCTGGCACTGGCTCACCGCATCGAGGTCGGGCTGCTGTTCTCGTTCGTTCAGCTGGTCAACTACCTGTCGTTTCCAGTGCAGGAAATGCCTCGCCTGCTTGGCCGCATCCGCTCGGGCGTAGCCGCATCACACAGGGTCCTTGAGATGCTTGACACGCCAGTGGAACGAACGGGAGGAACACATGGCTCTTCAGTCGCAGACCAGGTGCTGGACTTCGACCATGTGTCGTTCTCCTACCCAGGAACTGCGGAGCCGGTCCTGAAGAATGTCTCGCTGTCCGTGACGCGGGGACAGAAGGTCGCGCTCGTGGGTGCCAGCGGTTCGGGCAAGTCGACGGTCCTGCGTCTCGTCACAGGCGACTACACCCCCGATGCCGGGACTGTCCGGGTCCAGGAGCTGCCTGTTCAGCACTGGGACCTCTCTGCGCTCCGAAACATCATTGCAGTCGTCGACCAGGAAGCGTTTGTGTTTGACGACACTGTCGCCGAGAACGTACGTGCCGGGAATCTGGAGGCGACGCAGACGCAGATTGCCGAGGCTCTGGGCGTGGCAGCCGCTGACTTTGTCGGGGACATGGCACAGCGCGAAGATACGCTGGTCGGGGAAAGCGGAGGCAGGCTCTCGGGTGGTCAGAGACAACGCATCGCCCTTGCACGAGCACTTGTCAAGGACGCGCCCCTGATCGTTCTGGACGAGGCCACGTCCGCACTGGACAACGAATTGGAGCGCCGTGTCTATGCCCAGCTCGTCGAGCACTACCCCGACCGAACCATCGTAGCAGTGGCACACAGGCTGACGACTGTCCAGGATGCGGACCTGATCTACGTCTTTGACGACGGCCGTGTCGTCGAGCAGGGAACCCATGCTGGCCTTCTGGGAGCCGGTGGACGCTATGCCCTGCTGTGGAACCTCCAGCAGACACAGGAGAGCGGCCATGAGTAGCTGGAAGACCCTGAGAAGGCTGCTGTCCTGCACCGGAGATGCTGCTCCCCAGTATGCGGCGGGCATTGCAGGCCTCGGCTTCATCAACTACGCACTGAACGCCATGTTCGCTGTCTCTCTGTCCATGTTCACCAGGGCGCTGATGAACGGAAGCCGCCCGATACTGAACCGGTCAGTCGTGCTCTTCGTTGTCATCGGACTTGCCGGAGCATTGGGAGTCCTGTTCGCCGGAAGAGCGCTGGTCGTCGGCGCCATACGTTCCGAACGTCACGTACGCAGTGCCGTGTTCGCAGCCGTCAACCGCCTTCCCCTGACCGAGCTGGAACGCCTGGGCTCCGGCGAGGTACTGTCGCGGCTGACCAACGATACGGCGGTCGTCGGCAAGATGTATCACCAGACGCTCCAGGACGTTGCAAACACGCTGTTTGCAGGTGTCGGGTCCGTCATTACTGTCCTGGCCATCGACTGGCGTGCCGGACTTGTCATCGTCGGTCTCTCGTCACTGATGCTGCTGTTCACGTTCCCGCTCCTTGCACCCCTCAGGCGCCAGAGCAACGCCGTCCAGGAGGCGAAAGCCGCGTTCCTCGGCGACGTTGGCCAGATGGCACGTGGCTCAGCCATCGTCCGCTCATACAACCTGGCAGCCTGGATCGCCGACCGCATCCGTCAGCGCAGCAACAATCGTCTGCGGGCCGGGCTCGCCGCCGAGACGACACAGGCTGTGCGTGCCACCGTCGACGTGCTCGCAGACACGACCCTCATCGGGCTAATGGCGTATGGCGCGTACCGAAGCGCTCTGGACACGTCCTTTGTGCCCCGGCTCGTCGCTCTCGTCCAGATGTCCAATGGTGTCACCAGCCTGTTCAGTCAGCTGTCACGGATTCTCGCCGACCTCCAGGTCAGCCTGGCGGCGGGGATACGCGTGCTCGAGCTCATGGACCTCCCGGCGGAACCCGTCCGCCTCACTCGTCCCGCATCAGAGCCCGCGTCTGTGCGCGGCGGCCTGGACATCAGCGGCCTGGACTTCACCTACTCCGGCTCCGACGATCCAGTTGTCAGCGACGTCGGCTTCACTGTGCGGAAGGGCTCGACGGTGGCGTTCGTCGGACCATCCGGGGGCGGGAAGACGACCCTGTTCAAGCTCCTGCTTGGGCTCTACGCACCGACGCATGGCATAATCACCGTCGAGAGCGACTCCATCTATGACCAGGCACTCACCGAGTGGCGCAGGAACTTCGCCTACGTTCCACAGAATGCCTTTGTCTTCAGCGACACGGTCTACAGGAACATTGTCGGCGGCATGGCGGACCCCGGTCAGCAGGAGGTCGAGAGAGCAGCCCTGGCTGCCAACGCTCACGACTTCATCATGCAGCTGCCCGACGGGTACCAGACCGTGCTCGAGGAGTCGGGCCGGAACCTCAGTGGCGGCGAGAAGCAGCGCATCGCGATCGCCCGGTCGGTCCTCCAGAATGCGCCCGTGCTGCTGCTCGACGAAGCGACGTCGGCCCTGGATACCGAAAGCGAACAACAGGTCCAGGAGGCCGTCGAGCGGCTCATGAAAGGCCGGACTACGCTGGTGATCGCCCATCGACTGTCGACGATCCAGCGGGCGGACACCATCTACTACCTGGAAGACGGTCGCCTGATCGAGCAGGGGACTCACGAGGAACTCATGGGCAATCCAGACGGGAAATACCGCACCCTGGTCGAGGCGGGTCTCCGACCACAGGCCGTCCAGGCGCAGGACAACTCCTGCTGAAGACTGCGGACCCTCGTCCTTCCACAGAGGCGACGGAGTCAGTCTGGCGCGGTCACCACACTGCGAGCCGCCAGCGCGTCGAGCACACCGCGCATCACATCCCAGTCGAGTGTCTCCACGCAAACGGGCATTGTAGGTTCATCCCCGAACCATGCCTCTGCGATCTCTCTGAACTCTGTTATCGTCGATTCGTCCGGGGCGACGTGGCAGTCGACGCCGTCATAGCCATGGAAGTGAACCTCGCGTATACGCTCTGCCTACGTGGCAAGAAACGGCCCTGACCCGGCGCCCATGAATAGCAGGTGGCCGTAGTCGAGTATCACGGAGAACGGGATGTCGGCTACTGCGGGCATCACCGCATCGAACACGTCATTCTCCAGGTTCTCGAGACAGAGCCGCTCTCCGACCAGGTCGACACCTGACAGCAGGAAATCCCGAAGAGCAGCAACTTCACTCACCGGGTGCACCGTGTACCGCAGGACTTCCCGGTGCTGAAGAACCGGAGGGCGGCGGCATGATCAAAACTGTCCGCAGGAAAGTGCACGGAGAGTTCGATCAGCCTGCTCACGTCGTCCCACTCATGTTCCAGCATGCTCTGCAAATCATCATTCCACTTGTAGACGAGGAGCTCCGAAAACGAGGCGTACCCGGCCAGCAGACGCGCGTTGTCCAGGCACGTACCAGGGACCTGCCAGAACGTTGCTCCCAATCTCACGGGCGTTCCTCGACAAGCCCGAGCTCAGTCATCCTCAGGCCGCAGTCTGCAAGACTGCCGTGAACGGTCACAATTGCGCACGTGGCAGGACCAGCAGACTTGTCCAGGTCGACGGGCACCGGTTCATTCAGCGCGATCCTCACTCCTGACTCGCTTCCAAGCACCTCTAGTTCGTGCCGGATGCCACGAGAGCCACAGGGAAAGACATCGCCCACAGCATCCTGTCCGACCAGGGACCGAACAGCCGACGGCCTCAGGAGCTCCCCGGCATGGTCGAGAACCTCGGATCCGACCCACGGGAGTCCGACAAGGACGAGACGGTCACCGACTGCCGTGTGCCGCCATCGCAGAGAGTCTGCCGTGCCCACCACTGCGATGCCCAGCCCAGTCATGGTCGTCGGCATGTTCTGCTCTGAACTCCCGCTGACAAGGACGTCTGGGTACCCGCTTTCCACCAGCTCTGCCCTGATGCCATCCAGAACTCTTCTCCCCGTAGGCTCCCACTCATTGCAGACAAGCGACAGCACGAGCAGCGGGGTGGCGCCGACCGCAGCAAGCTCGTTCAGACAGACCCGAAGCGTGTAGGCGCCACAGATCTCGTCAGAAGCAGCAACCACGTCGGCAGGCTTCGAACCTATCGCTCCGAGAGCGTCACACGCTGTCACCAGAAGAGAGCCCGCATGTCGGATGATACTGATGTCTCTAGCAGTCTGGACGCAGAATGGGCGCACGGCATCTTCCATGTCAGATGGCAAGACAACTCCAGGGATAGCAACCTCGAGGCTGGCTCCACGGACCCACGAGTGTGTGCTGCAGGGATGAAGAAGGCGCAAGTCCTGGTTTTGCCCCGGGCTTGCGCCATTCCATCTTGGACACCATCCACAGCTTCTGCTGTTTCTGAAGGTGCCGGATCTTCGCTCGTTTGCTACGAGTCCGGCGGTTTTTCTCGATGGGCCGCGTGGCCTTCCTCATCATACTGTCTTCGTTCATGAGCCACCTCCTGATTGTCAACGCTCGTGCCAATGAAGCCGTAACAATGTACCGGAGGACAACTGCATGTCAAGCTCCAGGCGTGAAGAATGAAGAGAGCGAGTCCGATGGGCCGCAGAAGCGATTTTGAATCTTGGATCCTCTCCCAACTGGTCGCTCAGAACCCGAACCTTCCGTCGGCGAAGCTCTCCAGAGCCAAGGCAGCACCCTGCTCATTGTTAGAAGGCACAACGTATCTTGCCATCGACCGCGTCTGTTGATCAGCATTCGCCACCGCAACCGGAATCCCGGCGACTGCGAACATGCTCTGGTCAGCCTCACAGTCTCCCACCGCCATCACACTGGCCGCCTGTACCCCAAGGTAGTTGATCAGCCACCGAAGCGCTGCCCCCTTGTTGACCCCAGCATCCATGATGTTGACAAAGTTCACGTCCGCCCTGACCACCGTTGCGCGCAGCCCAAGTCCTGCTGCCAGCATGTCCCTGATGCCGTCGGTGTCCTCAGGCCGGCATGTCACGGTAATCTTACGCACGCTTGCCGTGGAAATCTGCTCGAGAGGAGGCAGGTCGCGCAGATGGCTGGAGTACCAACCGGACGACCACCCTTCGACGAAACTCGGCGCGCCCGCACTCCGGAACACCTGTGGGCCATCTCGACCATACAGAATGATGTTGACGGGAATGGTCGCTGAACGCCCCGCCTCGATGGCACGGGTGACGACCTCACGCGACATGCGCCGTTCCATGAGGATGTAACCGTTCCCGGGGGCGACGACGACGGCACCCTGCTCGGTGATAACCGGAACCGCAAGCCATTCGAGCTGTCTAAGGAATGGCGCTATGCGCTCGAGATCACGCCCCGACGCGACCGTACAGGCAAGCCCAGAGACCTTGACCGCCCGCATGCGCGCGGCAGTCTCGTCCGAAATCGATGACTGGTCATCGAGAAGCGTCCGGTCAAGGTCAAAAACGGCAAGCCTGTTCATCAGCACCTATACCTCCGTCCCATGCACCAAACGCGGCATCACACCGTCCGCACGTTTCCCTAGCATGTCATTCATCCCTGCGTTCCTGCAGAAACGGCGCGCATCCTTCTCCACGGCCATCTAACCGGCGCCGGTGCACACAAGTGCATCAATGTTACGACACCGCACAACGCTTTTCGAGAAGAGACCCTGAGCCTATGCAACATTTCACGACACCTCCTGCGCAAACAGTATATGCGCATTTCTTAGACAGCCTCTCCGTATGTTCCGTGTCCCCCTTAGCAGGACTCTCTCCTCATACTGAGCCGCTGAAAGCACGGTGGAACAGCCACATACGTCAGTTTCTTGCTTTACAGAGGAGGTTTACGGGATAGCATGAAGACATGCTGACAGTGGGTAGAGCAGGGATGGCAACCTTGGTGAATACTGGTCGTTCTGTGCGCCAGGGAGCACTTCGGACGCAGTATGCTCTGCGTTGCGCAGTCGCGCTTGCTGCCGCTGCAGTCCTCCTTCTCAGGCCGATATCCCTGGTCCATGCCGCCACTCCGGTCTCGGCTCCTCCCCAGCTGGTGGTTGCCGCGAGCATCTACGAACCCTTCGCTTTTCCGCGTGACGGCCATCTGGTTGGATTCGACGTCGATCTCGTGAATCTCGGCAGCGATCAGTTGAGAACGGCACTGGTGGTGCTCGGGGGCATCGCGGTCGTCTTGCTCGCCATCTACCTGCTTGCTTCACGTGAACGCGCGGCACGCGTCGCCCGTGACCGGGCCGCTTACTACCAGCAGCTGTTTGCCGCAGTCCCGGAACCGGCTCTGCTTGTGGACGACGCTGACGGGCAGCTGCACATCGAGGCCGTCAATGGAGCCCTGTGTGTTTTGCTTGCTCGAAAGGACTCTGACCTGCTTGGTGCCACACTGGGGTCTATCATGTTCATCGGACAGGCGGATATGTCAGAAACACTGACGTCTCTGCTGGACCGAAGCCTTACATCAACGCGGTGGCAGTTTGTCGCATCCGACAGAACCCTCATCCCTGTCGAAGTCATGATGTCAAACCTGCCGGGTCCCAGCAAACGCGTGCTCATCGTCGCCCGTGACCTGCGGAACCAGCTCAAAGCCGAACAGACCGTTCGCACGGCGTACCAGCAGTATCACGCCCTGTTCGACGAAGCTCCCGATCCCATTCTGATCGTCAGCGGCCATGTCATTACACAGGCAAACACCGCCGCAGGGCGAGTGCTTGGCACCACAACCGAACAGTTGATGGGGAAGACTATCCCCGATATCAGTCCCGCCAAGCAGCCTGACGGCCGTCCATCTACCGACGTCATGCGCACGTTCGAAGACCATGCCCTTGCCGGCCGGGCACAGCGGTTTGACTGGACCTTTGTCACCCATGACGGCCGTCAGGTCATCTGTGAGGCTTCCCTGCAATCCATACCATCTGCCGGGGCGTCCATTGTCCAGGGAATCTTCCGGGACGTCACAGAACAGCGACTTACAGAGGAACGAGCACGGCAGCTCGAAATTGAGCTCTTGCAGTCACAGAAGATGGAAGCGGTCGGGAGACTCGCAGGGGGAATCGCACGCGACTTCAACAACATCATGGGCGGGATCATGGGGCATGCGTCGCTGCTTAGGGTCGATGCAACGGAAGGAACTGAACTCTACCACGGATTGGATACCATTGAACGCGCCGCGAGGCGCGCCGCTGAACTGACGCAGCGGTTGCTGTCCTTCTCGCGCAACGGCACACCGACCATCGCCGACGTCGATCTAGGCGGGGTCCTGGCGGATACGCTCTCGATCGCTATGCCAGGCTTCGATAAACACACTGTCCTGGTACAGAGCATCTCTCCAGATTTGGCATATGTTCCCGGTGACCGGACACGGCTGGAAGAAGTCATCCTGAACCTGGTCATCAATGCCCGCGATGCCATGGGACACCACAACGGCACGCTCACGGTCGACGCCTGCAACGTCATCATCGACGAGTCCTTCTGCATCAGCCACGGCATTCCTGTCCTGCCAGACGGCAGCTACGTGCAGATCAGGGTGTCGGACACCGGTTGCGGTCTATCACCTGAGGCCAGGGATCACCTGTTCGAACCGTTCTTCACGACGCGGCCTGAAGGAACCGGGTTGGGACTGTCCATCGTCTGGCGTGTCGTGCACGACCACAGGGGAACCGTCACGGTGGCTTCAGTGCCAAACCAGGGAACGACGTTCACACTGTACCTTCCGGCTGTCTCCCGGGGCGAAGCGCAGGGAAGGGCTCGCCAGATACCTGTCTCCGGGTCACTGCCTCGGTCTGCCCGGGGAGAATCGGTGCTCATCGTGGATGACGAAGATGTCATCCGCAGTGTTGCTGTCAAGGTCCTATCAGGTCTAGGATATCACGTTACCGATACCGCCGATCCAGTGAACGCGCTCGCTATCTACAAGGATTCATGGCGATCCATCGACCTTGTCCTGGTCGACATGATGATGCCGCACATGAATGGCAAGGACCTGTTCGAGAAGCTTCGTGAGATCAATCCGTCGGTGGCCGCAATCCTAATGTCCGGCTACGATGCTACTGACACTCCTTTCGCCAGTACCGGGTTCGTTGCCTTCATCCCGAAACCCTACACGCTCCAGGAACTGGCCGCACGCGTGCATCAGTCTCTAGACACCCGAGTCGCCCCGGCGTCCGGCCCAGAGGAAGAATCCAGCGACTGAGAACCGCTTCCGGCGGCTGCGCCAGCCACGGCGAATGTTCGCAGGCCCCGGAAAGCGCGGGGCGTAACGAAAATCAGCATCGCCCCGAGAAACACGACGCCAATGACGCCACTGACGAAGAAGCCCATATTGGCGCCGAGGGCATCCGAGATCTTGCCCGCATATAGCGCGCCAATGGGGGTCGAACCCACGAAGACGAGGTTGTAGGCAGCCATGACACGGCCGCGCATGCTGTCCGGTGACTGCATCTGGAGCGCCGTGTTGCACATCGTCGACAACGCCGCCATGCCGAATCCACAGAACATCAGGAAAAGGCTGGTCACGTAGAAGTTCCGCTGTATTCCGACGAGGACCATCGCAACCGCGAGGATGAACCCCGAACCATAGACGTAGGCAGGGGTCGGTTCCAAGCGTGCTCCACCGAGAGACATGAGTACCCCGGCAGCCAGCGCCCCCACTCCCATTGCCGACATCAGTCCCCCGTAGCCATCTGCCTGAAGACCAAGAGTCAGCTTGGCAAAGCTGGGAATGAGGATGTTGAAATTGAGCAGGAACAGGCTGATGACGCCTGCTATCGTCAAGAGGCTCATGACGACTTGATTTCCGGCAATGTACCGGGCTCCCTCGCGGACTTCCTGCGCATATCTCCCCATGTTGCTCTTGGTCGGCTTGCGGCCTGCTTTCATCAGGAGTAGGCTGATGATGACGGCTATGAAACTGACCGAGTTCAGGGTAAATGTCCAGGGAATGCCCACGGCAGCGATCAGGACCCCGCCGATGCCAGGACCGACGACGCGGGCGATGTTGAACATCGTGCTGTTGAGCGCAACAGCATTGACGACCGCGGACCTGCCGTTCACCTGTTCGACCACGAACGACTGTCTGGTCGGCCAGTCAATAGCACTGATAAGACCTGTGACGGTGGCAATAACCAGCACCTGCCAGAACTGCGCATGGCCCCCGAACGTCACGACAGCCAGAGCGGCGGCGGCCAGCGCATACATGATCTGCGTGAACAACAGGATTGAGCGCTTTGGAAAACGATCGATGATCGGTCCAATGAACACCGAGAGGATCAGAGACGGGAGAAACTGGATGCTGGTCAGCACCCCGAGCTTGAAGGGTGAGTTTGTCAGCTTGAGAACCAGCCAGGACTGTCCGGTGTTCTGGAGCCACGTACCGATAAGAGATATGCTCTGGCCGGCAAACCAGAGCCGGTAGTCTCTGGACTCGAAAGCCGGCAGCCGTTTTCGAATGTTCACTCAGTCTCTTCCTTTCGCTAACCGAATTATCCGATGACTACAGTCTAATCTCACAGTTGCAGAATCATGAACCTAGTTCCTCACCATCTGGAGCACGGTCTGGACCGTCAGCGTCGCCGCCAGGATGATCATGACGATAGCCTGCGCCCATACGGCGACGTTCTTGCCCCGGCTGTTGACGTACTCACCCATCAATGACTTGTCATTGATCAGCTTCAGCATGAGGACGAGTATCAGAGGAAGCAGGACACCGTTCGCCGCCTGCGAAAACAGCATGATGCCAATGAGCTTGCTCTCCGGTACGAACATGATCGTTCCCGCACCCAGCGCGATAAGAGCCGTATACAGACCATAGAAGAGGGGGGCCTCGCGGAATGACTTTCCGACCCCCGACTCCCAGCCAAATGCCTCTGCCACGGAATACGCCGTCGAGAGAGGAAGGACCCCGGCAGCCATGATCGAGGCGTTGATCAGGCCGACGGCAAAGAGAATCGACGCGTATTTTCCCGCAAGTGGCGCCAGTGCGCCTGCCGCTTCTGCCGCAGTATTGACCCGGACGCCCGCCACAAACAGAGTGCTTGCGCACGCGACGACGATGAAAAAGGAGACGAAGTTGGTGAGGAAACTGCCGATATAGGTGTCCAGAACCTCATAGCGGTAGTGCTCCAGGTCGATCGCCTTCTCCGCGACCGAAGACTGCTGGTAGAACTGCATCCAGGGCGCAATCGTGGTTCCTATCGTAGCGATGAACAGCGAGATGAACTCAGGGTCCATCTGGAACGTCGGAACGACAGCAGACTTGGCAACGACCCCCCAGTTGGGATGTGCCATGAAAGCGCTGATGACATAGGTCAGAAACAGGACACAGAACACGAGCAGAACCTTCTCCACAGCGCGATATGAGCCCTTGACGACCAGAAGCCAGACGCAGAATGCTACCGCCGGAATGGCAATGAAACGGTTCAGACCCAGGATCGAGCTGGCTCCCGCTACTCCAGCAAATTCTCCCATGGTGTTGGCAAGGTTGGTGAAGACCAGCAGGACCATGACGACCAGGGTCACGTGAATGCCGAACCGTTCGCGGATCAGGCCTGCCAGCCCCTTGCCCGTGACGACGCCCATGCGGGCGCACATCTCCTGGATCATGGCCAGCGTGAATGTAATCACCACGAGCATCCACAACATGGAGTACCCGAACCTGGCCCCAATGACACTGTAGGTGGTGATGCCTCCTGCATCGTTGTCCACGTTGCCCGTAATGATGCCGGGTCCAAGAACGGCGAGCATAATGGGCAGGGTCAGCGCAAAACGCCGAAACTTGCCTCTGACGCGTTCCCAGATCCGTGCCATGGCGCCAGGCTAGTCCATCGCCTGGTCGAGGACGTCATCGACTGTCACAATGCCCCGCAGGACGCCCTCGTGGTCAACAACCGGCAGCGCAAGGTAGCTGTACTTGCCGATGATCTCGGCCACTTTGCCCTTCGGATCGTCCACGAACACTGAAACGGTGCGTTTCTGCATGATGTCGGCCACGATGGTGCCGGGCTGCGCGACAATCAGCGCCCGCAGTGACAGGATCCCTGCCAGATGCCCGTCATCGTCAGTTACGTACAGGTAGTAAATGGTCTCCGTGTCTGGAGCCTCCCGACGGAGAAGCTCGATGACCTGTTCGGCCGACATCTCCTGTCTGATCTCGAGATAGTCGTTGGTCATGAGGCCGCCGGCAGTATGCTCATCATAGGCCAGCAGCTCACGAACGTCCTCACGTTCTTCCGGCGCCATTTCCTGAAGCATCGCCTCCTGCGTTTCAGCCCGCGTGTCCTGCAGGATGTCAGCAGCGTCATCTGGGTCCATCTCCTCGAGAATGTCAGCTGCACGAGCCACGCCGAGCCGTTTCAGGATGGTAACCTTGACTTTGTCGTCCTCCAGTTCGGCCAGCGTGTCGGCCGCCTGCTCGTCGTTGAGGGCCTTGAACAAAGCGTCGCGCTCGTTGAAATCCAGGTCGTCCACAATGTCCGCCAGGTCCGAAGGGTGCAGTTTCGAGAGGTCTTTCCAGGTCGCCCTGACCTGTATACTGCGAACATCAGGCCCGAGGGGCTTGACAAAGCTCCACGGGATAGAGTTCTCGTCAATCTTGTGATGGCGTTGCCGTTCGACAACATGGATGAGCCATGCGAACCCAGCCCTGCGCATGAAGCTCCGGAACCCGGCATCGGCCGCTATGACACGCAGCTGCCCATGACTTTCCGCCAACTCGATGTCGTTCACACGCACGACCTTGGCACCATGGATGTCGACAATCTGTTTGTCCAGGACATGGTTGAGCAACAGCATGGACGAGTCTTCCAGCTTGAAGTTCGGCTGAAGTTCTGCATCGGCGAGTTTGAGAGTGCACTCCGTGATGCCCAAGCTGCGCACGTTGTGCCATGCCACACGCGTCAAGCCGCGCCGCGTCGTGACGAGAACAGCCATGACGGCCGGGAACTTCTCGCCGGTTGCCACTTCAAGGTCAGCTATCGAGCCGACTACGGCTTGCTTTCGATCCAGAACGCGCATGCCAAGAATGTTGCTGAGGTAGAACATTCGCGCCTCCTGGGGCGAGAGAATAGCACAGCGCCTGTATGCTACGCATGATGGCTTCTGGTGTCAAGCATACGCGTGGAGACGTGGCAATCAGCTCGATGAACGCAGGCGCAGACGACCTACGGACGGTCGTCGACCTCAACTCCCGAGACAGACGACATGGCTTCCTCGCCGATGAGCAAAGGCTCAGGAAGAGGCACGTGCTCGATGACGTTCTTGCGCCAGTTCACTGTGAACACAAGAATGAGCGAGAGCAAGCCTGCCACAACGTTGCTGACAGTCATGCCAATCCAGACGCCACGTGATCCGAGTTTCAGGGCCATGGCGAAAAACCACGCCAGCGGCACGCGCAGACCCCATAGCCGAACCAGATCCAGGATCATGTTTGGAACGTTGTGCCCTGAGCCCTGGAACGCCGACTGGACACCCATCATGAGCCCAAAGAATGGGTTGGCCCAGAGGAAGATGGACATGAAGAGGACGCCTTCGGCGATGATTTCGGGCTGGCTCGGAATGAACGCCCGGAACACCAGGGGCGTGATGAGGCGCAGAAGAACGCTTGCACCTGCCATCAGGCCGACGATGGCGGTCGTCCCCTGCCGCACGACGGCCGTGGCCCGGTCCTTCATGCCGGCTCCCAACGCCTGTCCCACCATCGTGGCTATGCCCACACCCGCCCCCTCGTTGATGAGGGAGGCAATACTGAACATCCTGTCTCCGATCCCGTACGCCGACAACGCTATCGTGGCGTTGGGGACGCGGCCGATGATGCCCGTCAGGACAATGAACCCAAAGGACGTACCGGATGCCCCAATCGATGCGGGAAGGCCGATGCGGAGGATGCGTTTGACCCAGGCAGTCTCAGGAAGCAGGTCGCGCCACGTCACTCTCAGCTTCCGTCTCCCGGTCATGAGAACCCAGAGCGAGATGATGGCGGCCAGGACCTGACACAGGAT
>Ga0315284_10008649_pt1 | contig 14536 bp, 29 predicted proteins | sample YL17G09_16_MG_FD_203696 | JGI IMG/M metagenome (GOLD analysis project Ga0315284, IMG submission 203696) | Sediment microbial communities from Yellowstone Lake, YNP, Wyoming, USA - YL17G09_16 | ecosystem: Environmental > Aquatic > Freshwater > Lake > Sediment | place: USA: Wyoming | collected... | reverse complement strand
TTTTTTTATTTGACATCGTAAACGGACTTTGATAATGTCGACCATCGCCTCGGAGGGGTCCAAGTGCGTGTCCTTTTCGTTTCTACGTGGGGTTCATCCTGTGGAATCGCCACGTATACCGAAGAATTGGTCGCTGGGTCAAAAGACCTGTGGGATAGCTGCGTAGCCAGTCCTGCCGAACTCGGCTCTGGGATCCGCGAGACACCCCCCGTTCCGTCGCGCCAATATTGGCACCACACCTCACCGATTCTCGGACAGCAACTTCTACAAGCCGTCGAGGATTTCCAACCTGACGTGGTGCATATTCAACACGAGCCTGGCTTGTTTTCGCCGTTGGACGTTTTTATATCTACCGTGCGTGCTTTGAAGCGTCGAATTCCGACCGTCATAACTATGCACAGGACCGAGTGGCTAGGTGGTTGGGAATCGACGGCATGGGTGCAAGATCTTGGTCGGTATGTCGACCGGATTATCGTTCACACACCAGAAGCGTGGTCGAGTGTTACGCTCTTTGCCCCGAACACTGTGTGTATCCCTCACGGGACGGCCCCGTTAGCCGCGGGCTTGAGAGAACGCGGCTTGAAAATACTTAACGCACCACCTAATCTTGCTCGTTTACTCAGTGGCGAAAAACGACCGGTTGTGTGTTTGATCCACGGGTTTTTGCACCATAACAAAAATGTACTGTACACCATTCGAGCCATAGCGATGGCCGAAGCGCGGCGGCTTTGTGACCCCATCGTTCTGATCATAACCGGTCAGGCTCAAGAGGCATTCCTGCCTTACCTACATAAAATGCTAGATATAACACGACTTACGGTACGCACACTCGTCTACCCGTCGTTTGTCAAGACGTGTGATGTGTCCAATATCTTCGCCTTGGCTGACTTCGGCGTGCTCAACACGGCTAAGGATCTACTCGCCACAAGCGGCGCTGTGCACGTTTACGCTTATAATGGCGTCCCTCTTGCCGTAGCTAATCGATCTATTTACCAAGAGGCCATTCGCGGTGGAGCCGTGGCTTTTGACGTATTACAAGAAGACGCCTACAACCGACCAAGCCTTCAACCCTTTGATGGCAGTACACCAACCGATTCGGCTGTCGACGTCGTAGCAGCCTTGGCATCCAACCCGGCACTGCGAGCGTACGTAAGATCATCAATGGTGAATTGGGCCAAGCAGACACAGTGGCCTATTATAGCGAGGCAACATCTCGCGCTCTACGAACAAGTCATCGCAGAACGAGGGGATCATGGCAAAGAAAACGGCGTTTGAGGCACCGCGATCCAATATGTACATGCTCTTGCCCGAGGAGCTGACGGTCATCGACGACCCGAAGCATTGGCTCTACGATCCCCGGGTCGAGACGCCGCCGGATGTGGCATTCATCGCCGACATCGAAGAGCGCGGCATCATCCAGCCCATCAACGTGGTCAAGGAAGACGACAGGACGCTCGTAGTGACCGGCCGGCGACGTGTGCGGGCGGCCTTGGACATCAACAAACGCCGCAAGGGTCAGGAGCCTATTCGCGTCCCGTGCTGGCAGCGCAAGGGCAACGAGGCTGACCTCTACGCTGTCGCCGTCGCCGAGAACACCCATCGACGCAACGACAGCATCGCCGAGACGGTCGCCAAGGCCACGCGACTGTCCAACCACACGGGCGACCCCAAGCGGGTCGCCGCCGCGATGGGTAAGACGGTGCAGCAGGTCAGCCAGTTGCTCAAGGTGAACGAGCTGCACAAGTCGGTGCGGATGGCCCTCTTCAACAACAAGCTCGGGCTCGTGGCGGCCCTCGAGTTTCACGGCATGCCACTCCCCGAGCAGGAAGCGACCCTGAAAAAACTTCTTGCCGACGCAGTCGGCAAGGATGCTTCTTCGGTGACGTCCCCGGTGGCGGGTACCAACCCCTCCCCGCCGCCGGGGGCGGCGCCGATTCCGAAGCCGACCGCGACGCGGTCGGCTCGAAAACATCCTGCGGTGTCGATCAAGAAGGTGAAGGAACAGCTTGGGAAGAAGGCGGGGATGCGTAGCCAACGGGAGGTAGAGGACCGGTTGACGGAAAAGCATCTGCCACCAGACTATCGCCTGGCGCTGCTGTGGGTGCTGGGTCAGGACACAACGCAAGCTACCGCACCCCAGGCACCGAAGGCGCTGGGGTTGTACCCGCCGAAGGCGCCGGGGCTGTCTCTGGGAGGTGCCAAGTGAGCACGGAACACCTGGAAGCAAAGGTCACCGCGCTTCGCGCCGAGGTTGCCGACAAGATTGCTTTGGTCGAAGCGACCAAAACAAATCGTGATGCCGACCTTGCCCGCCGCGATGAAGCCATCGCGGCGGCTGAAGAGGTTGTGTCGGCTGTTGAAGACCTCGCTCTCGAGCTTGAACTCGAAGCGGGTGAGCTTGATAACACCGCGGGTGAAATTTTACTCATCGCGCAGGAAAAGGCGGATGACTTGCATCGTCAAGCGGCTGACTTGAACGAGAACATCGAAGCGATTCCAGAAGACAGTCTGCGCGCCGTCGCGACGTGCAAGCTGGCCAGGGAGTGCTGCGAAGAACATTGGCGCGAGCAGTTGGCACGGGTGCAAGATGGCCATCTTCGTCGCAAGCTGTCCCAACTCGAAAAGTTGGAACGCCGACTCGGGGCGCGCTGCGTGTCACAAGCCCGTGGTACGGGGCGACCTGAAATTGGCAAGCGAAGCGTGGGCAAACAATATCGGCTCACGTTGAAGCAGTACGCCGAGGTCCGCGCTCGCAATCTCTTCCAGCATCCCCGGTACAAGGGACCACCCGAGTGGGCGTTCCTGAAGGCGATCGACGATCTGGAGAAGCAGCTTCCGCCGGAAGAGATCGCCACGATCCAAGCCGCCGTGAAAGCGGATGTGGAAGCAGAGAAGGCCGTGAAGAGAATCCTTCCACCAACCCCAGCTTTGGAGGTGAAACCGTGAATCGGGTACCTACGCTAAGCCGGGCGGCATGTCCGTCATGCGGAGATCGACAGTGGTATATGTACGTGGTCACCAAACACGGGACGGATAGCGTCACACGTTCGGTGCCCATCGTTGATTGGATGTCGACTACTGTCGTCGCTCAGGCCATTGCAATCGTTGTCGATGCCGTCGCACTTCTCCGCGGTGACCAGCTTGGCGATCTTTTGCAGCGCATCGAGCAGCGCGGTCGGATCGTACGACAAATAGGAACGATCGATGTCATCGACGAGTGCGCTAACTGCCACATCGTGGTGTCATGACCAGGGAGGTGGGGGAAGAGGGGGAGACATGAGCAAAAAACAAGATCCGTGGCTGACCACGATTGTCTACGCGGTCCCAGACCCGCCTGTGATAACTCTCTACGCGGTGCAGATGGACTTCGATTCTCCGCTTCCCACCGTAACCTCCGACTGGGTTGCCTATAAGCCGCAGACCATCACGCCCGAGATGATCCGCGCCATCATCCGTGAAGAGCCGGAGCGGTTCGAGCGCCGAGATCGCAAGAAGCGGAGACGGAAATGACCTTCTGGGACGCCGTAACCTTCTGGCTCGCACGAGGTCTGGTGGCCGCAGCCGGGCTCGTGGCCTTTCTCTTCTTGGTGTTTATCTTCCTCATCAACCTCGCCTACTACGAGAGATGGCGAGAACGACACCGCCAGGAGCTTATACCGCCGGCGGAACGGTGTCCGCTATGCCATGGAACAGGCCGCATCCTGGCCAGTGAACGATGCCACGCTTGCCTCGGTACAGGCCGAAAACACCACTTTGTCTAGGGTCTCCCCCTCTTCCCCCACCTCTTTTTTGTTTGACATCGTAAACGGACTTGAATAAAGTGACGGGATGACATCTCCCACGTTGTCAATGCAATTGGCCAAATACCTCGCAAAACGTCGTCGGGATGTTGTCGGCATCAATCAAAAGCAATTGGCCGAACGTCTGCGCGTTAGCCATTTCACTATCAACCGATGGGAAGCCGGTGGTGTGAAACCGAGCTTGGATATGTGCGAACGTTGGGCACAGGCCCTCGGGACGTCCATCAAGGCGGCCTTGATGGATATCGAGATCACGGCGGCCTTAACAAAGGTCGCCGGGTGATCAACCTGCTCCACATCGTTTGCGATCAACTCGGCATCGACCCCAGGTCGATCTGGGACGTAGCGCGAGCCGGCTATCGGGCGCATCGACTGAATGGCAAGCGGATGCTGTCCATCCCTAACAAGCCGCTGCGCATGCTACAGAACTGCCTCGCCAAGCACTTCGATCGACTCCTACCAGCCCACCCGATGGCACATGGTTTCGTCCACGGCCGATCTATCGTGACGGCCGCCGCGGTGCACAGCGCGCCAGGCATCCTCGTCAACCTCGACCTCGCCGACTGGTACGGCCACATCACGCCGCACCATGTGCGGCGTGTGTTGCAGCGCCATTTCGATGATCGAAGTGTCGACTTCGTGCTGACGGCGTGTCTCGATAGAGACACGCTGCCACAAGGTGCCCCGACGTCGCCGGTGCTCGCTAACGCCGTCGCCTGGCCCCTCGACGAACATCTGTCACGTCTCCGTACCTCCTACGGAGGTACGGAGATGTGGAGGTACTCTCGATTCGCTGACGACTTGACTTTCTCGGCGCCCGACGCCTTGAGTCGGGCGCACGTGGCGTCGTTGTTGAGGCGTGTGGAGGCGTGCTTGCGACTTGAGGGACAGGAGTTGGCGCTTGAGAAGCTCCACCTAGCCCGCTCCCATCAATCCCAGCGCGTCCAAGGCATCGTGGTGAACGCGAACCCCGGCAAGGCCAGGGTTCGTCTTCCTCGTGAGTTCCATCGTCGGCTTCGCGCTGCTCTTCACAACCAAGCCTTCCCGCCGCGGGAAGGCTTGTGGTCGCGGGAGCAGTTGCGAAGTGCGATATCGTTGGTGCAGATGGTCGAGCCGGAACGGGCGGCGAAGTACCTGACGACCTTCAAAGGTGTCTCACAATGACTTTTAAGTACGGCAGTTATTTAATATCAGAGGTAGAAGGACTCATTGATGCCCTCGAGTCAGCCCTTGCCGGCGAATCGGCGGCGCTGGAGGAGGAGCGAGCCCGCTGGGAGGCGCGGCTGAAGCGGCTGCGGAATAAGCGTAAGCAAGCGTGGGACGAGCGGCTTACCATAGTGATCGATGACGACATCCACATCATGTCCGGCGAGGGCGAGGTGACGCCCACTGGCAAGAGCATCCCGACCGGCGGCGGGACGCGCAACTGCGAGCCGGTGAAGCCATGACCCGCACCTGTGGCGCCATGAGCCAGGACCGCACCTTCCCCGTGCTGTGGCACGGCACGCGAAAGCACCGAAAGCTCCTCGATGCGTTGCACTGCCCCACCGCGATCCTGTGGGACCACATCGAACCGCACCGTAAGCAGGCGATGCACAATCACGACCAGACCCTCGAGCGGTTGGCTGAGCGCGGCGGGCTATCGCCGCAAGAGCTGGTCGCCGTGCTGACCGATAGCAGATGGAACGACCGGCCCGCGCATTCGGACCGTGCTGCGGTGGCCTTCATGCGCGAGCTGGGGGTGATGAAATGATGTTTACACTATGGAGCAAGTACAGGGGCGAGCCCGACTCTAAGGCTTGGAGCGAGGACTACAACCAGCTCGTGGACGACCCCCGAGCCTGGTGTCTAGAGACGCTCGAGACCTTCAACGCCACCCTGCGCCACGGCGAGCAGCCCAGAGAATTCGTGCGGGTAGAGATCAAGGCCAACGACGTTCCCTTGCGTCACCAGTGGCACAAGACCAACTTGGTGACGATCATGAAGGGCAGGGATAACTACGACACCTATCGTTGTGAACTGTGTGGGATTACAGCCAAACGCTATGGAGTCGGCGATATTGTACCGGATAAGAAAAAAGACTTCTACAAATCCTGTGTGGGAACACGATGAAGCCTTCAATTCAGATCTACGGTCAGTTTGGCGACTTTTGGTCCAACGCCTGCGTGAGCCGAGGCATCGCCAGTGCGTTTGTTTCCCATCGATGGGAAACGACGATTCATGATCGAAATGGACAGTACGATGGACTATGGTTCAACGCCGTCTGTGGCATGGACGAGGCTGACGTCGGATTGTACGTTGGTTACGCTGTTCGTGCCACCGAGCTACTCGCTGGACACCGGGTTAAGATCGGCGCCTTCATCGCCGAATCTGCGGTGGTCCCACAAGAGTGGGCCGCCTGTGCGAACATCTGTGATTTGGTGGTGGTACCTAGTCGATGGACAGCGCAAGCCTACGTTCGAGGAGGAACCAACCCAGCGAAGGTCGTGGTAGCGCATCACGGCCTGCACCCCTGTTTCGCAGCAAAGACATCCCCGACGGCAAAGCCGTCGGGGAAGTTTCTGCACGTAGCGGGGGCGCGGGATTTCATCGAGCGCAAGGGCACCCCACAGCTCATCGAGGCGTGGCGCCGGCTGCCCGACTCCGTCGGGCAGCTCATCATCAGGACACCAACATCACCGGCTCTCCAGGCCCTCGCGCCCGACCTTGTCGGGCGCGTGAGTTTTGATTTTCATGACGTGGCGATGCGACCCGAGGAGATGAAGCAGTATCTACTCGGTGGTGGTTGGGATGCCGTCATTCAACCTTCCAGGGCAGAGTCTTTTGGACTCTGCCCGGTAGAAGCTAGGGCTTGTGGTATTCCTGTCATCATGACCGCTGAAAGCGGTCATAAGGAACACGTTGAGTTCAACGACACGATCATCGAGACGGGATCTGAAGCACCGATCAAAGTCAACGGCATACCCAACGGACTGGCTCCAACCGTGACACCTGAGGCGATTGTCGCGGCGGTAAGCGATTTCAAGTTTAACGAAGACAAGCGACGTCGTTTGGCTTCGATGATGGTTGATGGTCGATACGCAGCTCGTTGGGCCTGGCCCGTCGTGCTACGCAAGGTCATCGAGAAACTGACGCCGTCGCGCAAGCGCCGGCTCTAACGTCGAAGCTCGCCGGGCGAGCTTCGAGGAAAGTGATTTTGAACATGGAATTCACGATCGAGCTGGCCAAGAAGTTTTCGAAGCTGTGCAAGAAGGACCGGAAGTTCGCCGAGGAGATTGCCACGCAGCTTGTCAACAGCGACGAGGTCGAGCCGGCCACCATCGCCCGATTCCTTCTTGGTGACAAGCGTGTGGTGACCAAGCTCCTGACCGAGCACGTCATGAAGGACGTCGTCACCGTCGTGTCGGCTCTGACTGTCGACGCCACGTCGACAGTCAGGGTTCGTAAGGCCCACGGTCGCGCCTTCTCGATCGATTCGAAGTCGAAGCCGACGAAGTCGGCTTCGAAACGTACGAGACTGTCGGCGAAGGACGTCGCGCATTTGAAGACCGCGGTCATCTCTCGCCTGGCCAAGAAGCCGGCGGCGCGTAAGGACTTGCAGAGTCTGTTCCCTTCGATCGGCGCCTACAATCGCATCATGCGCGAGCTGGTCGACGAGAAACGCGTGGCGATCAAGGGCAAGCGCCGCCTGGCCATCTACGTCCTTTCTTCGTCGAAGAAAGAGAAGGTGTAACGTGTTGCAACAGATGCGAGCGTTTCTGAAGACGGTCAAAGGTGCGAAGTTCGCGTATACTGCCACGGGCTTGGCGCGAGCCTTGGGGTGGTTCCACAAGAAAAGCTATGCAACAGATGATAATACAACTCATCATATTGAACAATGCGCAAGCAAGCGCGCCCTACGTCTCGCGAAGCGTTGCGGCTGTTCGGTGACGAAAGACCGCGACGCCTACAGGATCGTGGTGCCGGTATGAGCCAAGAACGTCATCCAACCTTGCCGAAGATGGAAGACCTCGTCGTCGGTCGAGTGTACAAGCTCGAGTCGCGTAACTTGAGCTACGGTATATGGGACGGCGAGAGTGGGTTCATCGGCAATTGCCCCGACTATGGCACGGTTGAGGACGCTGTCGACACCGGCATCGACGCACCCGAGGCTGTTTTGACCGATGCAAAGGCGCTGTTCGCTTTCCTTGACCGCGACTTCGAGGTGGTCAAGTGAGCGCGTGGCCTAAGAAGGCGCGAGTCTATCTGCCGGGTAAGGACATCGCCGCGGATATCATCGATCAGCTCGGGCTCGATCCAAACGTGTACTCCTACCTGATCACGGAGATTGGCGCCATCCCGGTCACCTTCACCGTCCACCGAGACGGTCACATTGTCGCCACGACGTTGTGGCGCGGCGAGGAGGAGGTGGGGACGTGAAACGCTACTCCCTGGGTCCATGCACGTATGTTCGTACGATTAAAGGCAAGGGTCGTGGAGTATTCGCGGCCGAGGATATCCCAACTGGCCGACTTGTGTTGGTGAACGACGTAGCGTTGATTGAGCCTGATGCGCTCAAGAAGACGTCCAAGTTCAACGACTATCCAATGGCATGGACCCATACGCACGATTGTATTGCCTTGGGGCAGATCAATCTTCTCAACCACGCTGATCAGTCGAACTGCCGTATCGAACGCTTTCCTCGGGATCGGGTCATGGAGTGCTGGACCAAAAAGCCGGTCAAGAAGGACGAGGAATTGACCATCCAGTACTGCTGCGCGATCTGGTTCAAAGTGCAGTGATGGACGAGCTGACCAAAGACGATCTCAACAAGCTCGACGACATGCTGGAAGACTTGATCGTCTACTACAACCGCGAGGAGATTGGCTATTACAATCGCGGGGACGTACCGAGGGATGATAAGGTGCAAGAAGTCTACGACCTTCTGGACAAAATCCGAACCTTAAAGGACACCGTGCTGAAATGAAAACTATGAACATCGAGAACTTCGATCCAGCCACCAGAGCCTATCCCTTTTCTGATGGAGATGTTGCTCCTGGCATCTATGTGAATGAAACGCAGGTAGCATTCACGGGTCAGCGTGGCCCCGTCCAAGAAGTTGGGGTCAATGGTTGTCAGATCGATGACCTGATCAAGTTCGCGCGCCTGACCATCGAGGTGTTCAACAAGAAGTTCCCGTGCCGCGAGAACAGCTTCGTCATCACTAAGCTCCGAGAAGCCGAGATGTGGCTTGAGGAGCGCAAGCTCGACCGTGAGGCACGTGGCGTCGAGGGGAAAAGCGAGAAGTGACGGTGGGCGCCAAAATGACTGATGACCAATTCAACGACGAACTGATGAAGATGTTCGAAGAGGGACGCGAGGAAGTTCTAACGAACGACAAGCGCCGTCGTGACTTTGGTCTGTCGATGGCGCGAGCCGCTCAGGCAGCGTGCAACCAACCGGGTTGTGAAGTCAAGGTGACGTGCCGGGATGTCAAAGAGCTGCTGTTCGCCCACGTCATTCTCGAAGAGGGGCTTCGTCGACTAGGTAGGCTCGACGATAAGAACAGCAAGGCTGGAATCATCGAAGTGGCGAACGGCTCGTGCATCACGCTGCACATTGCCGCCACCAAAGGTGGCGGCAACGAGGCCGGGGGTGATGTGGACTTTGAAAGTGGGGCTGATGCGTTGGCGGTAGTGCCTGACGATGGATCGGGATCGGTTCGTGGAGGATGAACATGCCTCGCGTTTCAACAGGAAAATCAAGCTACGGTCATCGATGTTGGCTTGATAAATGGGGGACATGGCGGGTTGAATGGACGATCGACTATACATACCCAGGCTCGCGCATTCGTTACCCGCGTCCTATTCAACGGGAGACGGACCGAGCAGGCGCGGCGCGATTTTGCAAACGCTGGGGCATCCAGGCGGGGTGAAAAATGCAACCGACTGATGACTGTCTACGAAGGGCGCCACGTCCATTCAATGAGAATCCGTTGTTGGGGTTCGACGACATCGCGAAGAACGCTAGGTGTGTGGTGACCATTCGCTACCTTGATGAAGGCCGAACAGTCGAGTGGGTGAGCGAGGGTTTTCCAGAGCGCCTGGGGCAACTCACTTGTACGGGAGGCGAGAACATGACTTTGAAGTTCTACGTTCCGCCCGACAAGCCGTAGCGAGGTTGTGATGGTCACTATTGAATTGACGGAAGTCGACGCGGTGTCCTTGATCGACGCACTACTCACGGCCAAGGACGCCGTGCAGAGCATGAGTCGATTACTGCGTATCGAACGCGGTCTGATCGCCGCGGAGCGAATTCACACGTTCATCGTTCAGCTTCGAGCCCGGCTCGACGCCGAGTCCGTTGACGGACTCGAACCAGTCGAGGACGCATCGTTCGGCGACAAGGCTGGTTGCAAGGTTGGTGATCAGGTGGCCTGGCGTCACAACGGCAGGCCGGCAGGCGTGGTGGAAGCTGTTGGACGGGATGCCGGGACTGGGCTGGCCTGCCTGCGCACCGATCAGGTGGGCTGGAAGCTCGCGAGCCTCTTTTGGAGGTTCGGATGATGACCCCAACCACGAGCCCGGCCCGGCCCGACCCCACGGCGCCATGGACGCTGGCCGAGGCGGTCGCCAGGCTGCGCTACGTCTTGGCGGCCTGCGCGAACGACTATCACTTCACCCCGAGCCCGGCCGACCACGAGGCGCTCGACTACCTGGCCGCCCTGACCGGCTGCGCCAGTCTGGGTGTGAGGCAACCATGACCATGAAATGCTTCATAGAGTGCAACGAGTGTGGTGCGCAATATATATTGACGGCATCATTGGTTGGCAATGGTCACTATCGACGACGTATTCTCGAGCGAGACGGTTGGTTAGAAACGCGCTTCCCACGGCCCGGGAAAAAGTCCAACGCTAAGCATACTTGCCCTATATGCAGCGAGACAACCCCGCCGCCAAAAGGACAACAAGATCGAGCAGACGAGATCTTTTCACAATTGCGTAGCAGCCTTGTGACCCTGGAGAAAGCCGTGTGCTCTTTCAAGGAAGAATTCGTGGCAGACCACCTCGTGGCGCCAGAGGCGCCACGATGACGCCGGGTGTGAAAAAGGCGCTCAGGATCTTCCTCGATCACGGTGGGCCGTTGAGGCCGCGCAGAAAGAAGAGCGGGAGCTGGACGACGTTCTAGATGATCCGACGCTGCAATCGGCGTTCGTCGTCCTGGCTGAACGTGGGAAGCTCACCCGTGAACAGGCGTTAGCCTTAAAACGGTACGAGCTACTCACATACGATATTGAAAACCACTGTTGGAGGCTAACTAAAACAGCCGAAAGGGCGCTTCAACGTATATGGGCGAAGACCATCGACACCTACTTAGACGATATTTACCGAATTCCATAATGATTTCAAGCACTTACACGCGACACGAAACGGTCGGTTGGTGTCGTCATGAAACCTAATAGGCGCAGTCGAAGCACGCGCACAGTCGTTAAGGATGCTTCCGCCATCAAACGAGCGGTCGGATATATTCGTGTGTCCACGCAAGAACAGACAGATGAAGGGGTCAGCCTCGCTGCCCAGACCAAGGCTATCGAAGCCTACTGCACCATGCGTGACATCAAGTTACTCATGATAGCCACGGACCCTGGGGTGAGCGGGGTGACCCCCCTCGCCGAACGCCGGGGCGGAAAGCGCGTCATAGAGTTGGCCGGAACCAACGAGGTTGACGCTGTGGTCATCTACAAGCTCGACCGGTTGTTTCGTGACGCGAGTGACTGCTTGAACGTAACAAAAGTGTGGGACGCCAACGGAATCGCTTTGCATCTCATCGACCTTGGTGGTCAGACCATTGATACAACTACGGTGATGGGGCGGTTTTTCTTGACGATCATGGCGGGTGTGGCTGAGATGGAACGGGGGCTCATTCGTGATCGAACTCGGGCGGTAATGAAGCACAAACGGGCTGAAGGCGAGCGTCTTGGAATGATCCCCTATGGCTATCGGGTTAACAAAGACGGACTTCATTTAGAACTTGACCCTAACGAGCAAAAGATCATCCAAGCCATCATTGAAGCCAGGGTTCGTGGCTTCACTGTACAAAACATCGTCGACACCTACAATACCAACGGCATAAAGGCCCGCGGAAAACGTTGGCACGTTACCACCATTCGTCGTATTCTGCATCGCGTCCTAACTCCAGTAGACGTAGTCAAGGAGAAATGAAATGGGTCAAGCCCAGGCAACGTGTCGATCCCAACCCAAGCCGACGCCCTTCTACACTACCATCATCTCAAACCTGAGCCCGCTGAGCTGGAATTTGTTCGACGAGATCGCTACGAGCGAAGTGTTCGATGCTGACGTAAAGGGGTGGCGGTATCTCGCCGCCGAGAACCTTCGCGCCGCCGGCCTCGTACGACCGCTGAACCAACGACTTTACCTGACCGCGGCGGGCGAGGTGTTGCGCGACGCAATCGACAAGATCCTCGCGATCGTCTCCCCCTCTTCCCCCACCTCTAAGGAAACAAAATGAAAACGATTCGGCTGTTCGGTGATTTGAATTACGGTTCGGGATATAACACCGCGCTCCGGGGGCTTGTCCAGGCACTCGAGACGATTGGCTATACCCCCGAGACGCTTCGCGTGATCGGCGTGTCGGCCGGGGTGTGTTATCGCGAATTCGAGACCGGCGATTGGCTCGCAAATTACATCTATCAAGATTGGCCCCACGATAGTGAAGACATCAATCTCGTCATGACCAACCCTGGTATGGTCGACAGTTACTGGACCTCATGCGGCAACCGCTACAACATCGCCTACTGCGCCTGGGAGACCGATCGGCTGCCCAAGCTCACGTGGATCAGGGATGGTGAGACACGTGATTGCGTTGTCGCCCTCAATCAGTATGCCGAGGTTTGGGTGCCCACGACCCATGTCAAGAATGTCTTTGAGCAAAGCGGCGTGACCGCTCCCATCCACGTTGTTCGACACGCCTTGTTGCGGGGGTTGCTTGCCGCTTCGGCAAGCAAGCTGGCGAGTCGCGTGACGCGAAGCGCGTCACATCGCGATTTCTATACGATCGGGAGCTGGAACGCGAGGAAGAATGTCGAAGGACTCATCCGCGCCTACTTCGCCGTCGGCTGGAACGTTGAGAGCCCGGTCCACCTTGCCTGTCATTGCGTGCCGGCGACCAGGGACGAAGGGACCATGCAGTCAATGAGTTGGATCGCTCAAGAAGGCGCCAAGAACCTCTATATGTCGGCCTCGAACGCAGGCGTCTTGCCTCCCTTTGGCCTGCTCACGACGGCGCGTTCCTACGAGGAGATGTACGCCTTCCATCGCCAACACAACATCTTCGTGACAGCCAGTCGAGGCGAAGGCTTTTGCATTCCCATCGTCGAGGCCCTCGCCTTCGGCAACCAGGTCATCGCTAGCGGTCCATGGTTGAACGACTTGCGAACCGTCGTCCTTGACGACGGTTCGTTGGTCATCGTCCCGGTACAAAGCGTGCCTATCACCCCGATGCCCGAGTGCAGGGGGTACGAGCTGGACCATCGTTGGTGGGAGCCTGACGTCGACAAGCTCGTCGCAGCACTTCGTGTTGCGAATGGAGCTTGCGATCCGCGCACCTCGCTTGCGGTGCGTGAACACTACAGCCCGGCCGCGGTGGGGCCTGTGCTCGCGGAGAGATTGACGTCTATTTGAGAGGTGGGGGAAGAGGGGGAGACTATTTGACCGCCGTGAAGATGTGCTCGATGTGCGACCACACTACGTAGTAGCAAGGCACGCCGCGATACCACGACTTCCAATACGAAACGGCCCAGTCGTGCTTCAATGTCACACCGGGTGCACGACGTTCGTATCCCAGCGTCGCGGCGAGCCAATCCAAGTCGCAATACTTGCGCATTGTCTCGTAGGTGACTTCGCGAGCTGCCTCGGTCATCTCGTTGATGTATTCGCCACGAGACGACACGCACGTCGTTTCAAATTGAAATGGCTTGCTAGGATCTTCGAAGACTTCGTCGTCGTAGGGATGTGGGTTCCGCTTGACTGGCATGAAGAATGATTCACCGGGTGTTCGCTCGGCCCTGCCTGTGATTCGAACCTGGTCGATAGGAAGCTCCACTTCTTCGCCGTACCAGTCGATGATGGATAGAACGCGTCGGTCCCGATCGACCTTGACGCGGCGAATTTCGTAGTACCTGGACCCGTCGACGTCAGGATCAATCCAATAAACAGCGTCGCCTTCGCGAAGTCGTAGTGCTGTGTCGAGGCGCATGGTTAGTTCCGGTTGTGCCCGGCCTCGCGCATGAGCGCGTCCACGTCGATTGCGTCCACGTCCACGTCGAGCCCGTAGCTGCCAAGTCCATCTTCCCCAACACCCTCGAAGCTACCGTACGACTCCAGCATGTCCGAGTCGTCCGAGCCTGCGGCTCGGACGTCCACCTGCTCCAGCTTTGCTGGAGCAGGGGTCGGTCCAGGTGGCAAGGCTCGCCGGACGGGTCGGTCGAGGTCCAGGTACTCGCCTTGCCCCGACTGCGTCGTGGCAAGGGGTGCCTGGACGCCGGCCCCGGCCGCCGCGGTCGGTGCCGGCGCCAGCTTCGACGTGATGAACTGGCCGGCGATGTAGCCGACGAGGCCGCCACCAAGAGCAACCGCCCAGGGTTCGATGCCTTCCTTCGGTGATCGCTTGCCTTGGGACGACTTCGTCGTCCCGAGGAACCAATAGCTCGCGCCTGCGCCTGCGGCGCCAGTGAGGATG
>Ga0315284_10008648_pt1 | contig 14536 bp, 10 predicted proteins | sample YL17G09_16_MG_FD_203696 | JGI IMG/M metagenome (GOLD analysis project Ga0315284, IMG submission 203696) | Sediment microbial communities from Yellowstone Lake, YNP, Wyoming, USA - YL17G09_16 | ecosystem: Environmental > Aquatic > Freshwater > Lake > Sediment | place: USA: Wyoming | collected... | reverse complement strand
TTTCCAGGACCTGCGGGCCCATGCCGAGCAGCAGCTTCAGGAATTCGTGAAAAGCCGTACCCGCGACGGCATCGAGCTGGAGAGCGTCGTGCGCGAGGGCGCGGTGACGGATCAGATTCTTGCCTTCGCCGAGGCGCACGCGGTGGACCTGATTGTGATGGGAACTCACGGCCAGCATGGGTTTGACCACGTGCTGCTGGGTTCGGTCACGGAGAAAGTCCTGCGGAAAGCGCGTTGTCCGGTACTAGCGGTGCGCAAGCCTTCCCACAACTTCGTGGCGCCGGAGAATGGCAGCGACCCGGTTCACCTGCGCAAAATCCTCTTGGCCACCGATTTTTCCCGCCATGCCGAGCGCGCCCTGGATTACACGCTTTCCCTGGCGCGGGAATATGAGGCGGAGTTGACGTTACTGCACGTGCTGGAGGAGATCCCACCCTCGTGGGATCTTTCCACGGCAACCGCTGATGTCGTCAGCCGGCTCGAGAAACCCATTTCTGTGGAAGCACGGAACTGGTGCACGCCTAAGCCCAGGATGCGCGTTGGCCGACCCTACCAGGAAATCGTCCGCTACGCGCTGGAGACGGAAACCGACCTAGTGATTCTGGGCGTGCGCGGCCGCAATGCCCTGGACCTCGCCCTGTTCGGTTCCACCACGCACCGCGTGATTCATCAAGCACCCTGCCCCGTGCTAGCCGTCCATATCTGAGCGAAGCGAAGTCCCCCACTCCACGAGTGCACGTGAACCAAGAGCTGCGCGCAGAGGATGTCCTCCTGCCGGCCTATTGCTCTTCTTCCAGTTCCTTGGCGAAAACACTGTAGCCCGGGTTGGGCGGGAAGAGGTCGGCGAGCAGGTTCATGCGGCGGCGCAATTGTGGAAGGGGCAAATGTTCCGGGCCGACGCGGATCTGCACGTCGTGCCAGAGCCCGTGCATATACTCGGCAACCGTGCTGACGAAGGAGGTGTTTCGATAGCGCTCCAGTTTCTCGCGGTTTCGCAAGTGTCGCGCGCGGCCGCTAAGGAGGGCTTGCTTGGCCGCGTAGGCTTCCTCGTCGATTTCGCCTGCCACTCCCGTCCTCAGCTCCTCGTCGAGAAGTCGGCCATATGCATCGAGTTCGTCTCCAGTGAGGCGCGGCCAGAGCAGCTCGCCCAGGCTGGCCAAAAACTCGAAGCCGGTGTCGTGGGCATCGAGTTCGCGGCAGGGGAGGACCAGGCAGATGCGTTCGGCGGTGTCCACCCACACCGCGGAGTGGGTCTCTCCCTCGGGCTTTGAGAAGCAGACAATGTCGCCGGATTCCCGGCAAGCCACGAAGGGCACCGCCAGCACGCGCAACTTGCCCAGGCGCTCGGCGATGCTCCCAGGGGCGGCCTCAACGGGCTCACGCACCATGGTGCGCTCCTCGGCGGGGGTGAGTGGCACGGCTGAATGGAACTCCCAGCCGTGCGCAAGGTGGGACATGGGAACAAACACCCGCCGCACATACTCGGTAACCAGGACGTCCTCGGGCTCTTGAGCCGGTACACTACTCACGTTGCCCCATCGCACATCAGATTACGCCATGCGGAAGACCATTCTGAGCGATTCCCCGCCGCCTGTCTAGAGCCGGATATTTCTTTTTCGGCCGCGAGTCAGCGCCGCGGCGCCTCAGGTGGAGTCAAGACTGGGGACCAGGTCGCGCGGACAATGTATCCCTCGACTTGTGTGGCAATGTGTGCTTAATGGGGGATTTGAAGAAGCCCAGAAGCTGCGTCTTGGAGAATGCCATGTCCAGACACAAGAGGGGTAACGGGAAGCCCGGCCTATCGCGCCGGAATTTCCTGAAGACGGCCGGAGTGGCCAGCGGAGCGGTGACGGCAGGCCTGCTGGTCAAACCGCCCGGCAAAGCCAGGGCCGCACCTCCGCCGGCAAGCGAACCTCTGGGGCCCGGTCCAGTGGAGGTCACGCTGGAGGTCAATGGGAAGAAGTACGTCTTGAAGCTCGAGCCCCGCGTGACTCTGCTCGAAGCCCTGCGCGAGCACCTCGGACTGACCGGCACCAAGCGCATCTGCGACAACGGCGAGTGCAGCGCTTGCACGGTGCTGGTGGACGGGCGCGCCACCTGCTCGTGCATGACGCTCGCGTTGGACATCCAGGGCAAGCAGATAACGACCATTGAGGGTCTGGCCCAGGGCAAGACTCTTCACGCGCTACAGAAGGCTTTCATTGACCACGACGCCTTCCAGTGCGGGTTCTGCACGCCGGGCATGATCCTGTCTCTCAAGGCGCTGCTCGACAAGCACCCGCGCGCTACGCCCGAACACGTGAAAGCTGCCGTGGCGGGCAATTATTGCCGCTGCGGCGCGCTTCCCAACATCCTGAAAGCCGGAAACGCTATGGCGAAGGGATAAGCTTCGCCGGGCGCGATCCATGAACCCCGGAGCGTGAATGATCGGGAAAGGAGAACGGCGATGCCCAAGAAGCTGAAAGCAAGAGTCGGCCTGGCGGAAAAACCACAGGTAGTGGAGATTGAGGTTCCCGACCAGGAACTGCCGGTTTGGGACCTGGATGCCAAGCTGGCCGTGGTGGGCAAACGCATTCCCCGTGTCGAGGGTCCAGAAAAGGTAACCGGCGAAGCCAAGTACGCCCTCGATTACACGCCGAAGGATTTGCCCGGCCTGCTCTACGGGAAGATCCTGCGAAGTCCTTACCCCCACGCGCGCGTGGAGAAGATTGACGCGTCGAAAGCGCGGAGCCTTCCGGGCGTCAAAGCCGTGCTGCTGTTTGACAAGGGTGAGGGTTTCAATCCCGGAGAAATTCTGAACGTGATGTCGGACGGCCCTGCGTCGGAGCCTAGAGACCGGGTGGTGATTTTCGAGGGCGAAGAGGTCGCGGCGGTAGCCGCCGAGTCCGAGGCCATCGCGGAAGACGCGCTCCGGTTGATCGATGTGAAGTACCGGCGCCTGCCGCACGTGGTGGATCACGAAGAGGCCATCAAACCCGGGGCTCCCATTGTCCATAAGGGGATGAAGGACAACATCCGGCGCCAGGATCCCCAGGTGCGCGGAGATGTCGAGCAAGGATTCAAGGAGGCGGAGGTCACGATCGAGCGCACCTTCCGCGTGCCGGTGCTGCTGCACAACTCGCCGGAATGTCACGTCGCGGTGGCCAAGTGGGAAGGCAACAAGCTCACGGTGTGGGCTTCGACGCAGGGCATCAACGGCTTCCGCGAAGACCTCACCAAGGCTTTCAAGCTTCCTAAGGCCGACGTGCGGGTCATCACGCAACACATGGGCGGCGGGTTCGGCAGCAAGTTCGGTATGCAAGCTTACGGGGCCATCGCCGTGGCATTGGCCAAGAAAGCGGGAGCGCCGGTGAAGCTCGGCTACGACCGTCACGAAGAGAACCTCGCGGCGGGCAATCGGCCGAACGCTACCATCTGGGTGAAGCTGGGCGCTAAGAAGGACGGGACCCTGACCGCGCTCCAATGTCGTTCCTACGGCACGGCGGGTGTGGGTTGGGATGCCAGCGTCACGCCCGTGATGGGAATCGCCTACAAGTGCTCAAACGTCCGGCTCGAAGACAGCGATGTCTCAACGCACGCGGGACAAGGCATGCCGTTCCGGGCGCCGGGATTTCCGCAGGGCTCCTACGCTCTCGAATCCGCGCTGGATGAGTTGGCGCTGGAACTGAAGATGGATCCGCTGGAACTCCGCCGCAAGAACTTCGTGGACCAACCACTGCTCGCGCTCGACAAGATCTACGCCCTGGGCGCAGAGAAGATCGGCTGGAGCCGGCGCAGTGAACTGGGTCCGCGCGGCACATCGCCGGTCAAGAAGGGCATCGGCATGGGCACGGCGGTGTGGCCCAACTATTCTGGCCCGCCGGCGAGTTGCCGGGTGACCATCAATTCCGATGGCTCGGTGGAAGCAGCCATGGCCGTGCAGGACATCGGTACCGGCACCCGGACCCTCGTGGCTATGGTGACGGCCGAAGAGTTGGGAGTTCCGGTCGAAACCGTGAAGGTCACCATCGGCGACACCAGCCTGGAGCTGATCGCGCCCGACAGTGGCGGCAGCGTGACGGCCCTCTCCATCTCCCCGGCGGTACGCGCGGCGGCGGCTGATGCCAAAGCGCAACTGCTCAAGCGCGTCGCGCCGGCGCTTAAGGCGAAGCCCGAGGACGTGGTCATGGAAGACGGAAAGATCTTCGCCCGCGCCAAGCCGAAGCGGTTCTTGACGTGGAAGCAGGCGACCGTGCGGCTGGGGGCGTCGCCGGTCTCGGGCCACGGCGAGCGCTTGCCCAACGTGGAGCCTTACGCTGGAGTCCCGCTTTGGGGCGCGCAGTTTGCCGAGGTCGAGGTGGATACAGAAACCGGCCACGTCCGCGTGGTCAGGATTGTGGCGGTGCATGAAGCCGGCCGGGCACTCAATCCTGCCATGTTCGAAAACCAGGTGAATGGTGGCGTGATGATGGGCGTGGGCTACGCGCTGCTCGAGCGCCGCACCATGGATGAAGTGGAAGGCCGCGTCATCAATCCCAACCTCGAAGACTACAAGATGGTGAGTTCGTTCGAGCTGCCGGAAATCGAGAACATCATCGTGGAACCGATTACGCCCATGAACAACATCGGCGGCAAGGGTTTGGGCGAGCCACCCACCGTGCCAACGGCAGGGGCGATTGCGAACGCCGTGGCCCACGCGCTGGGCCTGCGCATTTACGAATTGCCGCTTTCTCCGGACCGCGTCCTGGACGCGCTCGAGGCGCAGAAGGAGGCCTGACATGAAACAGTTTGCCCTCTACCATCCCACGACTCTCACGGAAGCCGCGCAGCTTCTGGGCGTGGACCCGGCGCGGACCCGGCTCCTGGCCGGCGGCATGGACCTGCTGGGGCGGATGAAGCATCGCGTTGAGACGCCGGAGCGGGTGGTCAACTTGAAATCTGTCCCGGGGCTCGACGCCATTCGCGAGACGCCGGAGGGTTTGAGCCTGGGGCCGCTGGCCAAGCTCACCGAGCTGGCCGAAAGCCCCGTCGCGCAGAAGAACTATCGTGCGCTGGCACAAGCGGCCGAGTCTGTGGGTTCGGTGCAGATTCGTAATTCCGCCACGGTGGGCGGCAACCTCTGCCAGCATCCCCGCTGCTGGTACTACCGCCACCCGGATTTCCCTTGCCTGCAAAAGGGTGGACCCATCTGCTACGCCCAGGGCGGAGAGAATCGCTATCACGCCATCCTGGGCGGCGGGCCTTGCTTCTTTGCGCATCCCTCGGACCTTGCGCCGGCCTTCGTTACGCTCGGTGCCAGCGCGCGCTTGGTGGGCCCAAAGGGCGAGCGCACAGTGGCTGTCGAGAAGCTCTATCGGCTGCCGGTAGAGCAGTTGGGCGTTGGGCTCGCGCTCGAACCCGGCGAGATTCTGGCCGAGATTCGTGTGCCCGCTCCGGAGCCGGGCAGCCGGAGCACCTATCTGAAATTCAAAGAGCGGCCGTCGTTCGATTTCTCCCTGGCGGGCGTGGCGGCTTCGCTTGTCATTGAGGGCGGGAAGATTAGCGCGGTCCGCTTGGCGCTGTCAGGCGTGGCGCCGGTTCCGTGGCGTGCGCTCGAGGCGGAGAAAGTCCTGATAGGTTCTCCGCTCGATGCAGTCGCCGCCGGCAAAGCCGCGGAGTCGGTGGTCGAGGGCAGTGTTCCCCTCCTCCACAATCGTTACAAGATTGCCCTCACGCGCACCATGGTCCGTCGCGCCCTGCTGAGCCTGGCGTAGAGACGTTTCGGTGAAACGTCTCAGGAGACGCCCCACCGGGGCGTCTCTACTTGACCGATCGCACGCGCAGCAGCAAGCTGTCTTTGAAAGCGATCCGCAGGTACGGCTCGGCGCCTTTGATTGTTCCCAGCCCTCTGCGATTACCGTAGTCGTAAACCTCGTAGGTCTTGTCTTTGTCCAGCCCACGCAATGCGATGGGCCGGCGCCACGGCCACACGTCGGCGAAGATACCGTAATACATCTCCTGGCCTTTGCGGACGACGTGTACCTCGGGTTTGTCGAAAGCCAAGTCGTACAGGTTGACGTACTCCGCCTGGCTCAGCCCGAGGTCACGATATTCATGGAACCAGCGATTCCAGAGGGCCTTCTGGCGGTCGTCGAGGTGCGCGTAAAAAGTGGTCAATTGCGCTCCCGTCCCCATGGCGCTCTCGAACGACTCGGGAACCGAAGCCCCGGTCCACTCCTGGATAGGAACCTGGTAGCAATCCCCCACGGCAAACGTCCCGCCGCGAATCGCCTTTTCCAGCTTGATCCGGCTCCGCACTTCAAAGGTGTTGACCGGGTCCGAGGCGTTGGCAATGTCGTAGTACGGCATGTTGTAGGGCGAATGCGGCAAAGAGCAGATGCACACTTCGTTATAGGGGTCTGGCTTCAGTTCGTGCAGCGTGCGAGCAATCATCTCAAAGAGTTTCGGGACCGCCTGAAAAGAATCCAGCGGTGACGCATGGTGGTGCGCTTTGTTGAAGCAAGCCGGCACCGCGGACAATCCCGGAAAATCGGTATAGACGCCGTCGAAATCCCAATCCTTCACGGCGCGTGTGAGGACATCGTGGATGTGGCGCAGGGCGGGTTCGTAGGCGGGGCAGAGTTGGTGCAGATCGCTGATGTCCAGCGGGTAGTTCCCGTTTTCGTCCTGCACCAGCAGGTCCGCGTGCTCCTTGGCCAATTTGCTTTCCGGACTGACGCCCAATGGGTACCACCACAGATTCGTCTTGAATCCTTCCTGGTGGACTCGACGCACGAACTCCACCATGTCGGGCTCGCCCCGCGGGAACTTGCCGGGTGAACGGTTGATTTGCCAGTCGCCCATGGTGTCGTACCACCCGTCGTCCAGGTTGGCGATGCGAATCCCGAAGGACTTCAGTTCCGGCAGCAACGCCATGATTTTGTCCACGGTGAAGTCGAGCCGCCAGCCCCAAGTTTTCCAGTAAGGCTCGTAGGCCGAGGGCGGCGAGGATTCCGGAATCGCCACGCCCCGGGCGCGGAGAAGCTGCCCGTAAATTCGCAGCGGGTCGTAGTAGTCGAGGCGATGAAAGATCACCGCACTCATCACGGTCCGGTAAGCCTCGCCCGGTTTGAGCCACTCCTGCTGCCCGAACTTACTGAGAGGCTGCTCCGTGATGGCCATCTCCACTCGTTGGTCGGCGCGAACCTGGACCGGCAGCGAGAGCCATTGCGGAACCTTCTCCAAGTGGGCCAGCGCCACGCCCATCGTTGGCCCCCAAACGTCGATGAAGGGCATGCCGCCGCCGATGCCCTCGGGGCCTTTCACGTCGTCCACACCCTGGAAGTTGCTTTGCCTGAAATCAGGTTGGAGCCGGATCACAGCGTAGTCGTTCCCCCACTTGTAAGCGCCGCCTTGAAACGAAGCAAAGGCGTAGGAGGCCGCCTCCGGCTCGGCCAACTTGCGATCCAGGAGGAGCCGCTGGCTGAAGACTCGGTCGAGATGCAGCGGCTTCTTGCCTAGGTTCCGATAGGTGCTTTGAAAGATGGCGGCGTCGGGGTGCCTGTCAGGCAGTAGCACACGCACTTGGCGCTCGACGTGTAGTCCTTTGTCGCTGTCCTCGAGAATCCCAGTCACGATGCCTTCCAGCGCGGGGCCAAACTCGGGATCAATGATCCGCTTTTGCGAGCTCCGCTTGGGGTCAAGGCGAAAGGTGCTGCATTCCCAGCCGAGAATCTCCACGCCTTCCTGCGCCGCCGGATCAAAGGCCACGATGTTGCGGTCCGCGCCGACCAACCACTGGATCTGGCGCTGGAGACGGTCGTTGTATGTGATCGCTATCCGCTCGGTCTTCAGTTGGATTTCCTGGGCGCTTCCGGCCGCGACTGCCAAAAAGATCCACGGGATGGCAATCACTACGCTGAACATCCGCACGCGGAGACCAATTCCGCCTGGGTTCCACGAGCGTGCTCCTACTGAGTTCAAGAGTTTCATGGTAGCAACCTCCTGACTTGCCTTGGGCGAAGTGATTCTTGTACAGGAACTAGCCATGCTTTGATTCCTGGTAGGCATAGAGAATGCCCTCCCCCACACGCCCCACGCGCACGTCGAGCAGAGTGTTCGGAGCAAGATCGGAGAAAGGCAGGGCGACCTTCAAGTAGTTGGTGCTGAGCGCCACGCGGGTATTCTCGCGGGCCTCATCCAGCGTGAGCACGGAGAGCGTACGGCCAATCTGGGCCTCAAGGAACGCTCGCCGCTTCTGGGCGATGAGGCTTCGCATCTCCTGACCACGCTCGCGAATCACCCGTCCATCCAGTTGCCCGGGCCGGGCAGCCGCCGGAGTGCCGGGCCGCGCCGAATAGGGGAAGACGTGAAGATAGGTGAAGGGAAGCGACTCGATGAAACGCAGGCTCGTCTGGTGGTCCGGGTCCGTCTCGCCCGGGAAGCCCACCATGACGTCTGCCCCGATGGCGCCGTGGGGGATTTGCTCGTGAATCGCCCGGAGGCGCTCGGCGTATTGCGCGGCCCAGTAGCGTCGGTTCATGAGGCGCAGGATGCGGTCGCAGCCGCTCTGCAAGGGCACATGGAAGTGCTGCGCCATGCGCGGCTCACGGGCGACCAGGCGAATCAGGTTCGGGCTGACGTCCATCACTTCGATGGAGCTGACGCGCACGCGTGCGAGGGAGGTCTCTGTGAGAATCCGTTCCACCAGTCCCAGGAATGTGATGCGCCGAACCAAGTCCTTCCCGTAGCTCCCCAGGTTGATTCCCGAAAGCACAACTTCCTTGTAGCCGGCTTGTTCCAGCTCGCGCACCTGCGCGATAACCTTCTCGGGAGCGAGGCTGCGGCTGCGCCCGCGAACCTTGGGAATCACGCAAAATGAGCAGCGAGCGTTGCAGCCGTCCTGGACCTTGAGCGTCGGCCGCGTGTGGTCGTCAGCGAACACGGGCGCAAAATGGAACTGCTCGCCGATTTCTCCCACCAGTATTTGGGGCAAGCCCACAGCCGAGACGCTGCTGTCTATGGAAAGCTCAGCAGCCGGAGTGGGCGCGGCTTCGATTGGAAGTCGCCTTTCGATCTGGACCAGTGCGGCCTGCCCGCTTCCTTCTGTCTTCTGACTTCTGACTCCTGCCTCCTGACTCCTGACTTCTGACCCCTGGTGTTTGCCAAGGACCTCCGCGATCAGATGCTTGTGCGAGTTCCCCACCACCCAGGCGACGCCGGGAAGCTGGGCGATTTCCTGGGGCGCGCGCTGGGCGTAACAACCTGTCACCAGGATGCGACACTGGGGATTCGCGCGATGGATGCGGCGAACCATCTGGCGGACTTCGGCGTCGGCGGTGGCGGTCACCGTGCACGTATTCAGAACGGCAACCTGGCTCTGCTCCGCGGTTGGCGCTTCTTCGAGGCCGGCGTCCAGGAGTTGCCGCTTGAGCGCGGCGCCATCTGCCTGGCTTGCCCGGCAGCCGAAATTGAGCAGGTGAAACGTGGCCATATAGAAATTCCAAACACTCTTGCCTAGGCTGGCGTGCGCACGGTCCCCGTAGATTTCCGGGCGACGACATTCACTTCAGATGTGAGCCTCGGGAATGCTTTCCCCCAAATCATGTTCAGCCGGTAATACCACCACCAATTCTCCAGGGGCAGGTGCCGAGAGGAAAAAAATCGAAAGCCGCGAATATCTTCAATCTCAAAACCACGCAAGAGCGCTCTCAGCGAAGGCAAGGTAAAGAAATGGACATGACCGAGATTGGCCGCCAGCAATTCCGGGCGCTTCTGCGGAATAAGAACAGGGAGCAAGTGAATGCGCAGCCAACACGTCCACCACCAGGACACGGGGACGCCTATGAGGAGCAGCCCAGCCGGCCGCAGAACGCGCTGGGCTTCGCGAACCAGGTGTCCCGGGTGCTGCAAATGCTCGAGAATGTGACTGCACACCAGGACGTCGAAGCTTTCGTCCCGGAAGGGAAGGCCGTCAACGAGGTTGCTCTGAAGAACCTGGTGGTAGCCGTTGGTCAAGGCGACGTGCAGTGACGAGGAGCGGGCGTCGATCCCGGTAAACTCGATGCCCGGAAAAGCACAGCAACGTTTCAGCTTCCCGACGCCGCAAGCGACATCCAGGAGCTTGAGTGTTCCCTTGCGGTCGAGGTCACGCCGGATAGATTCCGCCATGGCCGGGTAGCGCGCCAGGCGCAGCGGGTATTTGCAGGTGGCGGGCTCGATCCCGAACGCCAAGGGCCGTTCACGGTCTTTCCGGAGCAAGGGAAACAGATTCCTCATACAGCAAACAAGAACGGTTCGTGCGGATTCTGACGGTCAGGCCCCGTTGGGAGAGTGTCCGGATTTCCGCGGGAATCTGTGTTATCCCGTTTTCATCTCGGGGGCCATTAGTATCTTCTGCGGGGCCCAGCACCGAGCCCGTAGAAATCGAAAGCGGCTTCCGGTGAAATCGAAAACCTAATCTGGACAAGCCTAGACGCCGTCCGCCTCTACGAAGACCTCTGCCGCAGCGGAACGTGGACCAGGACGTAGGCAATAATCGCAAACGCCATGAGCGACAGCCAGCCGCCCCAGGGGGCGACGAAGGGGAGGGCATCGAGGCCGGTGAGGAGTCTGGTGAGCGGCGTGATGCCGGTGAGGAACAGCGCAGCGAGGAGAATGCCGGTAATGGCTTCCCCGGCGATGAGGCCGGAGGCAAGGGGCGTGCCACGTTCCTCGAACTTGGCGTTTTCTTCTGGCGAGAGCTTCTGGCGGCTGGCCCACTGGTCGGCCACCCACTTCATCATGCCGCCGCGCACTCCTGCCGCAATCAATACAGGACCGCGTTCTCACCCTTCTCCGCAATGAGTTTCTGGAAATGTGCCACGATCTTATCGCGCCGCGCCATCACCGCCTCGACCTCCCCCTTGCTGAGGTGGCTCTTGGTTTTTGCCGAGAGTTCCGTCTTGTCCAACTGGCGCAGCTTCTCGAGCAATTGTCGGTCGCAACTCGTAAGACCCCGGAATTCCTTCACATCGTGGTACTGGCGGAAAGCGCGGGTGAAGTCAATCATCCAGAGCTTCCAATCCTCGGTGATGAGCTGATTTCCGAGGTTCCGGTCGGTATCGTAAACCAGCTCGGCAAACACCCGCACCTTGTAGATTTGATTGTTCCAAGCGTCCACATCGGGCGGTTGCAAGTTTTGTTGCCGGCGCATCTGCTCGTCCCACTTCCAGGGAATCCACCAGCTCAACGCCCCCGGTTCACCCTTCCATTTGCGTTCCACCGTCACGGGCATCATGTCACCCAAGCCAAGCAGCTTAGCCAGTTCACGGGCTGCTATGTTGAAGTGGTACGTATCCCGGAAGGCAAGCTCGGAGCGCCCATCCTCGCCCTTCCAGTATGATTTGCTTACATCAATGGTCACAAAGGCGGCATCGTGCGTCAGCGTGCCGTCGCTCAGCGTCAACCGCCAAGGATGAGTGATGCCCTTACTGATTGGCCTGCTATTCACGACTTGGGCCTTCAGCAGGAACTCTTCCTTTTGCCCGTCCGTCAGATTGGGTTCGTCACTTAGCTTTGGTGCCTGTATCGCGAGAGCGACATTCGTGACGGCCAGCCACACCGCCACGCCGAACACCGGCGAGAGGTGACGGTAGAACATAGGACACCTCCTTCGGCGACTACTCCGGCTCGGTCGAGCCCTCCAAGCCTGCGCCCGAGGCGCATACTAGCAACCCCTACGCGGCCTTCTTCCGCAGCGGAACGTGGATCAGGACGTAGGCAATTACTGCGAACGCGACGAGCGAAATCCATCCGCCCCAGGGAGCAACGAAAGGCAGGGCGTCGAGGCCGGTGAGGAGCTTGGTGAGCGACGTGATGCCGGTGAGGAACAGCGCGGCGAGCATGATTCCCGTGATAGCTTCGCCGGCGATGAGGCCGGAAGCCAGGAGCGTGCCGCGCTCTTCAAACTTGGCGCTTTCTTCTGGAGAGAACTTCCGACGGCTGGCCCATTGGTCGGCTACCCACTTCATCATGCCGCCCACAAAGATCGCCGAAGTCGTTTCGAGCGGTAGATACATCCCCACGGCGATGAGCATGGGCGAAGGCGCCTTGATCATGACCAAGGCGACGCCGAACAGCAGGCCCATCAGAATCAGTCCCCAGGCCATCTGCCCGCCCACGATGCCCTGCGCAAGCTGCGCCATCAGGCCCGCCTGCGGCGCGGGCAACTTGAGCCCGCCGATGCCACCGCTCGCCCGATTCGCTTCGTGCAGGGCGATAATGGGCAAAATCAAGAAGAAGGAGACCGCCGTGACGCTCAGCACCTCAACCAGTTCCATCTTCCAGGGCGTCCCGCCGAGCAGATAGCCAGCCTTCAGGTCTTGAATCAGGCTGCCGGAGACGCAACAGGCGCAGCAGACCACCGACGCCACGCCTAGCACCGCCGCCACGCCGCCCAGCCCTTTCACGCCAATAGCAACCATCACCAGCGCGGCAATGACCAGAGCGACGAGGGTGAGCCCCGAGACCGGCTGGTTCGAGGAACCTACCAAGCCCACCAGATAGCCACCGACCGCCGCCAGGAAGAAGCCGCTCAGCGTCATCACGCTGGCGGCCAGAATGGCCGCGCCCCAGCTCTGGGCGAAATGGAAATAGATGATCGTGATGGGGACTACCAGTGCCACGATGGAAATGACAATCCACTTGCTCGGAATGTCGATGTCCAGGCGGGTGCGCGCCGCGGCGGCTGCCTCCGTGGCTGCCGAACGCGCCGCAAACGCACCGCGGATCGAGCGGAGGATAGGGTCGCGCATGCTGTAGAGCGTATAGACCGTCCCCACCAACATGGCCCCTACCGCGATGGGTCGAACCACGTTGTACCAGACCGTGTAGCTGAGCAAGTCCCAGGATGCGGTGCCTCCGACTGTGGCGCCGAGGCGATGGGGCAGGTCGGGATCGATGAAAAGCACGAGCGGGATCAGAACCAACCAAGCGATGACGCCGCCGGAAAAGTTGATGGCTGCCAGCCGCGGTCCAATGATGTACCCAATGCCAATGAGCGCGGGCGAGACCGAGGGCGTGGTGTAGGCGATGCCTCCCGTGTACGCCACGTCGCCGATGGGCTGTTTCTCAAAACCGAAGTAACCAATTACGGACTTGGGGAAATGCGCGAAGAAGCTGACTGAATCCTTGAAGAACTGGAGGCCCTTGTCGTCTTTCAGCACTTGCAGGAAGGCACCGAGACCCAGAGCTCCGAAAACGTATTGGGGCGCGTCGGTGGCGCCCTGCTGACCGGCCTTCACCACTTCCGCGCTGGCCGTGCTCTCGGGAAAGGGCAAATCGGATTCGACACAGAGCGGCCGGCGCAAGATGATGATGAAGAAAATCCCCAGCAGCCCGCCCGCGAGGAGGATAAACGTCCCTACCCAGAAATGACTCCGCAGGTCGGTCCAGAGGCGCTGGCCTCCGACATTCACCATCATGAAGGCGGGAATGGTGAAGATGGCGCCGGCCACCAACGCCTCGCCCACCGAGGCGGCCGTGCGCGTCAGGTTCTGTTCCAGCACTCCGCCGCGAAAGAATGGTAGGCGAAACAGGGCAATGGCAATTACCGCCGCGGGAATCGTGGCCGCCACCGTCTGCCCGGCCTTCATCCCCAGGTAGGCGTTGGCCGCGCCAAACACCGCCGCCATCAGGATGCCGACGATGACGGCCTTGAGCGTGAACTCGGGTTCTTTGGAATCGTGGGGGACGAAGGGCTTGAATTCAGGCACGCGAACCTCGCCGGCAACTGTTAAGAGTCAAGAGTTGAGAGTCGAGAGTCAAGAGCCCAGAGGGCGAAACGGACCACCGGTTACTGCTGCCGCGTAGAGGATCGTTCATCCCGCTGCCCCACCTTTGTCCTCAGATTGTGCAACATCCGGGCAAGCCCGTCGATCTCAGACAACACGGCACTGACGGCTTTGGGCTCAAGGAAACCCAAATCTCGACTGACCATCAGCAAGTACTCGGTTTCAACCAGTGAGCCCTCGGCGATGTTCAGGAAGTGGGCGTATTCCTGCCTGCTCTGTCGCTTCGAGCCTTCAGCGCTGTTCGTGGGAACTGACAGGGCGGCACGTCGTAGCTGGGCTACTAACCCAAATCGTTCATCCGGTGGGAGAGCCCTCGTCAAATGGTAAACCTTTAGCACCAGCGCATGACCTTGCTGCCATACCTTCAGATCGGTGAACCTCTGCACCGCCACCCCTCTGCGAGACCGAAACTTGCCCTTTCAACTCTCGACTCTCAACCCTCGACTCTTAACCGCTCTTCAGCTACTGCCCCAACAACATGAAGTACCGCGCCACCGTCTCAATGCCGCGATAGAAATTCGGCAGATGGAACTTCTCGTTCGGGGCGTGGAGGTTGTCATCGGGCAGGCCGAAGCCCATCAGCACACTGGGGACGCCCGCATGCTTCAAGAACACGCCGACGATGGGGATCGAACCACCCGAACGCATGTACACCGTCTGCTTGCGAAAGACCTGCTCCATGGCGTTGGCGGCGGCGGCGATCCAGCGGCTCTCCGTCGAGACCACCGAGGCGGGCGCCGAACTCA